>Ga0055584_100001287_pt1 | contig 24595 bp, 22 predicted proteins | sample OSDHelmetaG_FD_58716 | JGI IMG/M metagenome (GOLD analysis project Ga0055584, IMG submission 58716) | Pelagic marine sediment microbial communities from the LTER site Helgoland, North Sea, for post-phytoplankton bloom and carbon turnover... | ecosystem: Environmental > Aquatic > Marine >...
CACCGGCGGCCAACAGAGTTTCAACAACTTTGACCGATCCTAGTCCGTAGCCGTTGGCTTTAACAACGGCGGCACACTCCACTGAGCCGAATTCCTGGCAAAGGCGTCTATAGTTTCGCTGAATTGCGCCCAAATCAATAAGCAATTGTGAAGGCGCATAGGCGTCAAAGTGGTTGTTAGCCAAGGTTCGGACCCGTGTGTTAGATTAGACTAGTATCAAATTAGAATAGTACTGGGTTAGTAGGTTTGCTCCGGCAATTGATCGGCTGGCTTATAGCTAGCAAAACGTGTCGTAGCGCCATCAAATGTGAGGGTAACATCGCCCGTTGGACCGTGTCTTTGTTTAGCAACAATGACCTTCGCCAGGCCGTAGACTTCTTCGCAACGTGCTTGCCACTCGGCATAGCGTTCTTGGAATTTAATCTCGGACTCTTCCGGCTTTTGCATCGGTTCGGCTTTCTGAAGGTAATATTCCTCACGGTAGATGAACATAACAGAGTCAGCATCTTGCTCAATAGAACCTGATTCACGAAGGTCAGCCAGTTGTGGGCGCTTGTCTTCACGATTTTCGACTTGGCGGGACAGCTGTGACAATGCAATGACGGGGACGTCCAATTCTTTCGCAATTGCTTTCAAACCACGTGTAATGTCAGAGATTTCCTGAACGCGGTTTTCAAGCCCCTTGCCGCCCACGGTTCCACGCATTAGCTGTAAATAGTCGACTAAGATTAGGTCGAGCTTGCCATTTTGACGTTTTAGGCGGCGGGCTCTTGTTCTGAGTGTCGAGACCGGAATGGCCGGTGTGTCATCAATAAAATATGTGATGTCTTCCAGGTCGCGGCTGGCGGTCACGACCTTTTGGAATTCGTCGTTGGAGAGTTCGCCACGGCGAATCTTCTCCGATGGCACAGCTGCTTGTTCAGAAAGCATACGAGTGGTCAGCTGTTCACCTGACATTTCCAAAGAAAAATAAGCTACGACGGCTTTGTCGTTACGGGCCGCATTGAACGCGATGTTGGTGGCGAGCGTTGTTTTACCCATCGCAGGACGGGCGGCAATGATCAATAAGTCAGAACGGTGTAGTCCACCCAGGAGGTGATCTAGGTCATGGAGGCCAGTGGACAAACCAACCATCTGGCCGTCACGTTTGTGCGCAGCCTGGGCCATGACCATGGTTTCCGACAACACGTTAGAAAATTTGCGAATACCGCTTTCTGTTTCGCCATGCTCAGCGAGATTGAAAAGTTGTGATTCAGCAATTTCGATTTGTTGTGAAGCGGCGTTATCGATGTCCAGCGTGAAGGCTTCGTTAACGATTTCTTCGCCCAGTGCGATCAGTTCGCGGCGAAGGTGCAGGTCGTGGATCGTTTTTCCGTAATCAGCAGCGTTGATGATTGAGACAATAGAAGATTGGAGTTCAGCAAGATAAGAGGAGCCACCAACTTCTTTCAAAGCCTCGTCATCGTTGAAGTAGTGAGCGAGCTGGACGGAATCTGCGATCTGACCACGGTCGATCAGCTTGGTAATAGCGGCAAAGATACGACCGTGAGCTGGTTCTGCAAAATGCTCGGCCCTAAGAAAATCGCTAACCTTCTCCAAAGCCTGGTTGTTCGCGAGGATAGCGCCCAACAAGGCGGCCTCAGCCTCATAGTTGTGAGGGGGAGTGCGACTATGTTCGTCGTTCACGTTCTCAGCCCCAGGGAGGACTGCTATATTATCGAGTGGTGCTGCCATGGAGTCGGTTATAACAGGTCCGAAGAAGGTAAGACTATCTCTTATTACCTGTGAATAAGGTGAATAAGGTGAATAAGGGACAAAGAATTGAGGGAAACGAAAAAGGCCCAGGCAAAAGCCCAGGCCTTAAACTAAAGTCGCTTAAAAGAACTTATTCTTCTTCGCTAGCAGCTTCTTCAACAGCAGGTGCGTCTTCTTCTACTACGGGCGCTTCTTCAACAACTGGAGCTTCTTCGACGACAGGCGCAAGGCTTGCTTGCCACTGTGATTCAGCTTCATCGACAGTTTTCGCGATGTTGACCTTCACAAAAGTCGAAACTTCTGGGTGAAGGCGGATACGTGCATCATGAATGCCCAAAGTTTTGATCGGACGATCAATTGGAACTTGGCCACGGTCAATCGTGAAACCAGCAGCAGTTACACCATCAGCAATGTCACGAGCGGAAACGGAACCGTAAAGCACGCTGGCTTCAGAAGCCTGACGTGTCATAACGATTTGAAGACCGTTAATCTTCTCAGCCATTGCTTCAGCTTCTTCACGGCGCTGAAGGTTGTCAGCTTCCATTTGGGCACGCTGTGCTTCAAAAGCGTCTACGTTTGACTTTGTCGCACGAAGAGCTTTCTTTTGTGGAAGGAGGTAGTTTCTAGCAAAACCAGGCTTAACGTTAACAACGTCACCAAGTAGGCCGAGCTTTTCAATTCTTTCGAGTAGGATAACTTGCATGACCTTACCTCACCACGTATGGCAGGAGTGCAAGAACACGTGCCCGCTTGATTGCTTTAGCCAGCTTGCGCTGTTGCTTTGCTGATACCGCTGTGATGCGGCTAGGAACGATCTTACCACGCTCTGAAACATAACGCTGAAGCAGTTTGACATCTTTGTGGTCAATTGCTGGAGCATTTGGGCCAGAAAATGGGCAAGATTTGCGACGGCGGAAGAAAGGGCGACGAGCGCCACCAGATGCTGGTCTCATTATTCGGTCCCTTCTTTTTCTTCAGATTTAGCTTCCGCTGGCTTTTCGCTGCGGTTGCTTTCTTCGTCTTCGCGACGGCCACGGCGTTCGCCACGGTTGCGCATAACGACGGAAGGTTCTGTTTCAAGCTCATCAACGCGGAGCGTCATTGTGCGAAGAATGTCTTCGTTGAGACCCATAACGCGCTCCATTTCCTTCACAGCCGGTGAAGGGGAGTCGATGTTCAGGAGAACATAGTGAGCTTTGCGGTTTTTCTTAACACGGTAGGCTAGGTTTCTAAGACCCCAGTATTCGGTCTTTTCGACTGAACCACTGCCTTCGGTGATGATGTTTGTGAACGTCTCGATCAAGCCATCTACTTGGGCAGGCGAGATGTCCGGACGCGCCATGAAAACGCATTCGTATAGTGACATTTATGTGGACTCCTTACGGGTTATGAAAAACTGTCAAGTCCAACTGACAGTTCAATAGCTGACTCCGGTATTCTCGCTAGGAGGCAGCAAGGAGCTTGCGAGCAGGCGCTTTATAGGCCTTTCCCTTTGTTAATCAAGCAAGAAAACCGCGAATCCTACCCTTCTCAACCGGGGAAACCTTGACAGGCCCAAGATTGAGGCTTACCAGCGCGACACCTTAACCAATAGAGGTGGTAATTGGCAAAAAACACAGTAGAATCTGTGCATTGTCGGCCTCTTATTCGAAAAGGATAGATATTCCTAATGACAATCGCATTTGTTTTTCCAGGTCAGGGCAGTCAGGCCGTTGGCATGGGTAAGGATCTTTACGATTCTTCGCCTATCGCACGCCAAGTGTTCGAAGAAGTTGACGAGGCCCTTGGCCAAAAACTGACATCACTCATTTTTGACGGCCCTATCGAAGAGTTGACTCTCACAGAGAACGCTCAACCAGCGCTAATGGCAGTATCAATTGCAGCCGCCAGGGTCTTAGAAGCTGGTGCTGGTAAATCACTCGCAGAACTAGGGAAGTTTGTTGCGGGTCATTCTCTCGGCGAATACTCAGCCTTGACAGCGGCTGGCGCTTTGCAGCTTGGCGACGCTGCGAAACTGTTGAAATTACGTGGACAGGCGATGCAAGCGGCTGTGCCTGTTGGTGAAGGTGCTATGGCTGCCATTCTTGGATTGAACATCGACCAGGTTCTCGCAGTCGCTGAGGCGTCGGCTGGCGATGGGGTCTGTGATGTGGCTAACGACAATGCGCCGGGGCAAATTGTTGTGTCCGGTTCCAAAGAAGCCGTCGACCGTGCTGCGGTTGCCGCGAAGGAAGCAGGGGCCAAACGCGCGGTTCTTTTACCCGTCAGTGCACCATTCCATTGTTCTATGATGCAACCCGCGGCGGAACGTATGGCTGAGGCTTTGGCTTCTACAACTATTTCCGTTCCAAGTTTGCCAGTCGTGACGAACGTTTCAACGGAACCTCAAACAGATCCAGACGCTATTCGCAGCCAACTGATCACCCAAGTTACTGGGCGGGTCCGCTGGAGTGAATCAGTTCAGGCGATGGCAAACAGCGGCGTCACTGAATTGGTTGAAGTTGGAGCAGGGAAAGTACTCTCGGGTCTTGCCAAACGTATTGTTAGAGAACTAAGCGGTGCAGCCCTTAATTCTTCCACTGACATTGACGCATTTTTGGCCCGTTAGAAAAACATTATAGGGCTCTGTTGTCTGATCGATAACGAGCGACAGTAAGAAGGACTAAAGGCATGTTTAATCTTGAGGGTAAAACCGCACTCGTAACCGGTGCAACTGGTGGTATTGGTGAAGCAATTGCTAAATCTCTCCAGGCGCAAGGGGCCAGAGTTGCCTTGACGGGACGCAAAGCTGATGTGCTTGAGAGTCTCGCTAAAGAAATGGGTGGCGACACTCAGTTCTTCCCTTGCGATCTTGGTGAAGACGGTGCAGGTCAAAAGTTGATCCAGGATGTCGAAGCTGCTCTGGGATCCATTGATATTCTTGTCAACAATGCGGGCCTAACGCGCGACAACATCGGCATGCGTATGAAAGACGAAGAATGGGATGAGGTGATTCAAGTGAATCTTGGCTCTGTATTCCGCCTGACACGTGCTGTTTTGCGTGGAATGATGAAGCGCAGGTTTGGTCGTATCATCAACATTACCTCTATCGTTGGCGTGACCGGAAATGCTGGGCAAGCTAACTATGCAGCGTCAAAAGCAGGCATGATCGGCATGTCAAAGTCTTTGGCTCAAGAAGTTGCATCCCGCGGCATTACGATTAATTCTTTGGCGCCAGGGTTTATCAAAACAGCGATGACTGACGTCTTGACAGATCAACAAAAAGATAAGTTGCTAACAGCCGTACCTACCGGACGATTGGGCAGCGTGGATGACATCGCTGCGGGTGTTGTTTATCTAGCTAGTGAGGAGGCCAGTTACGTGACTGGCCAGACGCTCCATATTAACGGTGGAATGGCAATGATCTAACTGCTTAGCTCCTTAGAACAAAATTTTTGTAGAGGAGCGTTGGCAAAGGCGTTGACGCGTGCTAAGAGCCGCGGCTATTGGTAGCGTTTTCATATAGGCTGCAGATGACTATGCAGGCTCCTCCTCTGGAAGAGGACGAAAACGGAAGTTATTATGAGGGCTGTGATTGAACACAGCCACCAACTTAAGGAAAGAAGTCAAATGAGTGATGTAGCAGATCGTGTAAAGAAAATCGTCGTTGAGCATCTCGGTGTGGATGATTCAAAAGTCTCTCTTGAAGCAAGCTTCATCGACGATCTAGGCGCTGATAGCTTGGACACGGTTGAGCTGGTAATGGCTTTCGAAGAAGAGTTTGGAATTGAAATTCCTGATGATGCAGCTGAAAAGATCGTAACAGTGAATGATGCTGTTTCCTTCATTTCGGAAAACGGCGACGCCTAATTAACTAAGTAGCCCGATTTAATCGGGCTCACAGTTAGATTAATCTTCTGGAAGAATTTATGCGTAGAGTCGTTGTTACGGGAATGGGCGCACTAACTCCTTTGGGGTTTGGTGTTGGTCCAGTCTGGGACCGCTTGGTTGCCGGTAAATCAGGTATTCGGAAAATCGATAATTTCGATACATCTGATTTGCCTGCAAAAATTGGTGGTAAAGTCGTAATTGGTGATGGTTCTGGGCGCACTTTTAATCCAGAAGATGTCTTGCCGCCGAAAGAGCAGCGAAAGATTGATCAGTTCATTCTGTACGGTATGGCTGCTGCTCAAGAGGCTGTTATCGATTCTGGTTGGGTACCCCAAAGTGACGAAGATCGTTACCGCACTGGGGTGTTAATCGGGAGTGGTATTGGCGGCTTGGAGACAATGACTGAAGCAGCGATGACGTTGCATGAGAGAGGGCCTCGGCGCATCTCTCCCTTTATGATCCCATCACTGTTGATTAATTTGATCAGTGGCCAAGTATCAATTCGCTATGGTTTCCAGGGCCCTAATCACTCTGTCGTCACAGCTTGTTCAACAGGTGCCCACGCTATCGGTGATGCGGCTCGTTTGATCGCTTTGGACGATGCGGATGTCATGGTAGCGGGTAGTGCCGAAAGTGCAATCATACGATTGGGCGTTGCGGGTTTTGCTGCTGCACGCGCGCTTTCGACATCTTACAACGACAGTCCTGAAGAAGCCTCCCGCCCTTGGGATAAAGGCCGTGATGGTTTTGTCATGGGTGAAGGCGCTGGTGTCCTTATCCTGGAAGAACTAGAACATGCTAAAGCCCGCGGTGCTAAGATCTACGCGGAAGTGACAGGGTACGGTTTGTCAGGTGACGCGCACCATATCACTGCACCTGCCGAAGATGGCAACGGCGGTTTCCGTTCGATGTCTGCTGCTCTCAAACGCGCGCAAGTTACCCCAGAACAAGTTGACTATGTTAATGCGCATGGCACTTCGACGCCTCTGGGTGATTTGATCGAACTTAATGCTGTGAAGCGTCTTTTCGGTGACAGCATGAAATCAACATCAATGTCTTCGACAAAATCCGCCATCGGTCACTTGTTAGGTGCTGCTGGTAGCGTGGAGGCCATTTTTGCGATTAAGGCCATCCAAACGGGTGTTATTCCACCGACGCTGAATCTCCATGATCCGGATGAAGGCTGCTCACCTGATCAAATTGATTTGGTCCCATTGGTTGCTAAAGAGCGTAAGGTCGATGTTGCTTTGTCTAATTCATTCGGATTTGGTGGAACAAACGCTAGTTTGGTTTTCCGAAGCTTCCGTTAACTGACTGCCGGAAAGGCGATCTGAAAGGCGATGGTCCTTGTGATACGCTTACTCGTTACCTTGTTGGTTCTTTTGTCTCTCGGCGCTGTTGCCGTAGCGGGTGTCAGCGATTGGGCAATGACTTGGTTCGCATCTGAAGGCCCTCTCAAGCAGGACAAAGCTGTTGTTATTGCCAGAGGGTCCAATGTTGATCGAATCGCGGAAAGGCTCCAGGCAGAAGGCGTTATCGACAACGCCAATTTCTTCAAAATTGCTGTGCGTATAAAGCAAGTAGGTGGAAATCTAAAAGCTGGCGAATTCTTGTTCCCAGCAAAGGTTAGTGCTGAAGAAGCGATCAATATTTTGTCTAAAGGCAAAGCCATTTCGCGTAAAGTAACAATCCCTGAAGGGCGAACGTCATGGGAAGTTGTTGAGATCTTAAATGCGACACAGGGCTTGACCGGCGAAATCGATCGCCTACCTCCAGAAGGTAGCCTCCTGGCAGAAACCTATCATTTTCAATTGAATGCAACCCGCCAGTCGATCCTGGACCGTATGGCAAAAGACCTGTCGGACACCATTGATTCCCTTTGGGAAACACGTGCTGAAAATCTGCCGATTAAAACCAAGCAAGAAGCACTCATTCTAGCATCGATTGTCGAGAAAGAGACTGGGGTTGGCAGTGAGCGTGATGTCGTTGCATCCGTTTATACCAATCGTCTGCGTATCGGGATGCGTTTGCAGGCAGATCCAACCGTGATCTATGGGATTACCGGCGGGCACGGACCGCTGGGCCGTCGACTGTTGACGAAAGATCTGAAAAAGCCAAACCCTTACAACAGCTATTTGAATGCTGGACTTCCTCCTGGTCCGATTGCCAATTCTGGAATTGAGGCGATCAAGGCCGTTCTAAACCCCGCGGAGACTGAATATATATTCTTCGTTGCAAACGGAACGGGTGGGCATACTTTCAGCAAAACCCTGAAAGAACATAACCGTGCAGTCAAGAAGTGGCGTGCGTTTAGAAAGTCCCAGAAGAGCAATTAGACTAATTTTTCTTCGGTAATCCTTCCATTAGTTTGTTCGCTAGCCAAGCCGGCATTATAGATATCAACCAAACAATTAGCCTCAGCGGAAATGGAAACGTAATGATCAGCTCGCGTTTTCTAAGGCCTCTGGTGATAATCTTGGCTGCTTTTTCAGCAGTTATCAAAAGGGGCATGGGGAATTTGTTCTTGTCCGTGATCCCGCTTTTGACGAAACCTGGACAAATCACCGAAACGGAAACACCCTGCGCTTTTGCGTGAGGTGCGATGGCTGTACCCCATGACTTAACGAAGTTTTTGCTTGCTGAGTAGGCAGGAGCCGTTGGCATGCCTAAATAGCCTGAGAGCGAACTAACCAAGGCAATCTGGCCATGCCGCCGTTTGCTCATCACATCCAATGCCGGATAAACCGTGTTTAAAACACCAACGATGTTGACCGATAGCAGATCGTTGAATTTTTCACGATCTTCAATCGATCTCGCAGTGGGGCCTAAGCTCACACCTGCATTAGCGATGACTAGATCAAGCGCGGCCTGGGCATCGCAAGCCTCTATCCATCTTTCCATGTCTGCCTGAACGGCGACATCAATTTGTTTCGTCTCCACCGCCGCGCCTTGCGCTCTGCAGGCCTCAGCGACGCTAGAAAGCCGGACGAGATCTCGTCCGCACAGCCATAAAGCGACGGAGGGTTTGGCGTAACTCAGCGCTAATGCAGCGCCAATTCCACTGGAGGCACCAGTTATAAAGATAGAGTTGTATTCAAGCACTTAATGGTTCCCATATTGCACCCGCGTTGATAACAAATTTACCTAATGATCGTCTGTAGAATTTTCATTTTCCAGATAACTGAGTTAAATTGTTTTCATGAGCGAAAAAACAGAACGAACGATATCAACAGCTTCGATGACCGGATTTGCACGCCATCAAGCCAGTGAAGGACAACTGTCGTGGGTTTGGGAAGCCAAGTCTGTCAACGGTAAATCAGCTGACGTTAGGTTTCGGTTACCAAATGGTTTCGAAAAATTGGAAGCTGAGATTCGAGGTAAAGCCAGCAAAGCTTTTTCACGAGGTAACATTCAACTCTCTTTAGCTGTGGACAGACTAGAAACTGAACAGTCACTTTCGGTTAATCGCGATTTAATACAACAGTTGCAGGACTTCTGTGAAGAGAATGATGGCATCCGCCCCTCGGCATTGTCGTTGCTTTCAATTCGCGGCGTTATTGAATCAGCGGAAAGTCAAAGCGCGCCATCGGATCTGTTAACGGATGAGACGATGGCATCGCTCCTCAGTTCTCTTGATGACACCTTCTCAGCTCTTTCAGAGGCTAGGGATGACGAGGGGCAAAGAATAGGGCAGGTTCTTGGCGGTCTTTTCACTCAAGTCTCTGAGCTCGTTGAGCAGGCCGAAGCTTTGGCGGACACGGTACCTGCAACCGTGCGCGCGCGATTTGAGCAGCAGTTGACAAAGCTGATGACAGAGACGCCACCTGTTCCAGAAGAAAGAATTGCCCAAGAAATCGCAATTCTTGCAACCAAGGCGGACATCAGAGAAGAATTGGACCGGCTGCGCAGTCATATTACCGCAGGTTTCGCCTTGTTGGCATCTCCTGATCCTGTTGGTCGCAAGCTTGATTTCCTTTGCCAGGAATTTAACCGAGAAGCGAACACGCTTTGTTCCAAAGCTGCGGATAAGAAATTGACAGAAGTGGGCCTCGCCCTAAAAGCCGTCATCGATCAAATTAAAGAGCAGGTTCAGAACATTGAGTAATGCCCCTCAAAAACGCCCCTCTGAGTTACGTCGTGACATTAAACGCAGAGGAATGCTCTTTGTTTTATCGTCACCATCAGGCGCAGGCAAGTCAACGATTTCGCTGCGGTTGTTACAAGATGATGATGATGTCGTCCTATCAGTTTCTGTAACGACGCGTCCGCCCCGACCTGGCGAAGTCGACGGCAAAGACTATCATTTCATCGATATCCCTCGATTTGAAGAAATGAAGGCGGCAAACGACCTGCTGGAACATGCGCGTGTGTTTGACAATTACTATGGAACCCCAAAGGGGCCGGTGAACGATCAGCTGACCAGTGGTAAGGATGTCCTGTTTGATATTGATTGGCAGGGCACACAACAGGTTGAGGCGCAAGCGGCATCTGACCTAGTGAGGGTGTTTATTTTGCCGCCATCCTTAAGAGAACTGGAACGGCGATTGAAGAGCCGCGCGCAGGACAGTGACGAAGTGGTTGCTGGCCGGATGGCGAAAGCTTCCGATGAAATGAGCCACTGTGCCGAGTATGATTACGTTGTCATCAACGATGATCTTGAGGAAACACTTGCTTCGGTAAAAGCGATTTTGACGGCAGAGCGCTTACGTCGACAAAGGCAGCCGGGGATCAATGACTTTGTTTCGGCTCTTCGCTCTGAAGCAACCGCACATTCAAACGGCTAAGCTTTCATAGGTTGAGGCAAGCTGGCCGAATTCCTGTATCGATAGTTCCTCAGGACGGCGGGTACCAGCGATTTGCGCTTCAGCTAACAAGGTCTCCAACTCGACATCTAACTTTTTAAGGCTCTGGCGAAGCATTTTCCGCCTTTGACCAAAGGCAGCAGCAGTGACTGTTTCAAGGCTCTTGAGGGTGGTGTTAAAGCGGGGTTCCGCCAACGGCTTAAAGCCAACCACTGTCGAATGGACCTTTGGTGGCGGTGTGAAGGCTGATGGCGGCAGCTCACAAACCGAATAAGTATCGCAGAGCCACTGGCATAACACTGACAAGCGGCCGTAACTTTTCGAGCCGGGTGAGGCTGTTATTCGTTGGCCAACTTCGCGCTGAAACATCAACGTCATGCTTTGGATGGGCAGAGCTTTGTCAGCAATGAGCTTCAGCCATCCAATAAGGAGGGTTGTAGCGACATTGTAGGGGAGATTAGCCACGATGATGACAGGGCTATCGCCCAGGCTGCTGTAGTCGAATGTGAGTGCATCTTGCTCTAAAACTGTCAGTCGGTTTGGAAAAGCGAGCGATAGCTGATGAAGGGCGTTGACGCAGCGCTCATCTTTCTCAAGCGCGACCAGATTGTTAGCGCCCGCTCGTAACAGGCTGCGGGTGAGGCCACCGGGTCCTGGCCCAACTTCAACCACGGTTCCCTTCGTCAGATCTCCAGCCGAACCAGCAATGTAGTCGGTCACGGATGGGTTCATCAGGAAGTTTTGACCAAGGCTCTTCTTGGCGAGGAGGCCGTGCTCGCGAATGACATCTTTCAAAGGCGGAAGATCAGGGAAGTCAGTGCTCATTAGCTTTGTGTTCCGCGGTGCAACTGGTGCGCCATTTTTATAGCGGCGATTAAACTGTTCGGCTTGGCGATTCCATGGCCCGCGATGTTGAACGCAGTGCCGTGATCTGGAGACGTTCGAACAAAGGGCAGCCCCAATGTCACATTCACACCATCGTCAAAGGCAATGGTTTTGATGGGTATCAAGGCCTGATCGTGAGTCATGCAAACCGCGACGTCATAGTTTTCTCGAGCAGCAGCGTGAAACATGGTGTCGGCTGGCAATGGGCCAATAACATCAACCCCCTGGTTGGATAAATCATTTAGAACGGGTTGGATGATTTCAATCTCTTCGCGCCCCATTGCACCTTGTTCTCCGGCGTGAGGATTTAATCCAGACACAGCAATTCTTGGATTTTCAATGCCAAACTTGTTCTTCATTTCCTGATGAACAATGGAAATGACCTGGATGAGAAGAGGGCGGTCGATTTGCTCAATGGCTTGTTTGAGAGACACGTGCAGCGTGAGTGGTACGACCTTTAGCGCATCGCAAGCTAACATCATGACAGATGTGCAATCTTCCCCAGCTAACTCGGCGAGGTATTCGGTGTGGCCTGGGTGCTGAAAGCCTGCCTCATAAAGAACAGCTTTGTTGATCGGATTGGTCGTCACGCCCGCCGCCTGACCAGACTTGCTGCACTCAACAGCGATCTCGATTGATCGGGTGATCGCAGCGCTGTTACGACTGTCGCCTACCCCCGCTCGTGCAGGAACGTTCAACTCCACCGGCAAAATCGGTAGTGCCTCACTGAAACACGCACCAGTTTGGGATGGATGGCTAATTGTTGCAATTGGGCAGTCTAAATCGAGTGAGTTAGCCGATTGCTCAATGTAGCTTGGATCACCAACAAGAAAAAATCGGCTCGCACTGTTTTTTAACTGCTGCCAAGCCTTGATCGTAATTTCACCAGCAATCCCCGCTGGGTCACCGAGCGTCAGAGCCGCTGGCTTCAGATCTTCATTCATATCCTAAGATCGATGTAGGCTTTGCGGCGTAAATCCCGTAGGAAACGTTGTGCCAACACAGAAAGACGTTCTTCTTGCAATTGCCGCTTGATTTTCGCGGGTTCTACAGAAGAGTTCTCAGTGCGTGTTTGTCGGTCACAAACGATCAGTATTGCAGCTCCATTGGGCGCAGGGATCGGCGGGGTGGGTTTTCCAATTGGCTGGCCTGACAGCAATTTGGCTAAGTCTGGCGGGAAAGAAGAGAGTTCGACCATGCCACGATCTTCTGTCCCTTGATCTCCGATAGTTGCCATAGCATTATCGAATTCAGCACAGCTTCTCACAGATTCAGAAACACCATAGGCTTTGGCGAGGCCCTGTTGCCCAGCTTGGCTCTGGGCGTCAGCTGGCATCGCTATGATCAACTGTTTGATGGCGGCCAGTTCAACAGTTCGGCCAACACCAATTTGCCTAGTTCCCCTGACGGCGTAAATGTAGATACCATTGGGTGTCTTAATAGGTTTGGTGACGGTGCCCTTGCGGCTGTTGGTTAGAGCACGTTCGACATCGGCTGCCAATTGCCCTTCCATAACCCAACCCAAATCACCGCCTTTAGCCGCCGTTGCGGACTGGCTAAATTGCTGTGCGATTGCGCCAAAGCTTTTGCGGTTTCTGAGTTCTTGCAGAATAACCTGCATCGTTTGTTCGGCTGCTTGGAAACTGCCATTTTGGTCAGAGGGTAGGAAGATCTCAGCAAGCAATCTTTCTGTGCGCCCCTTATTTTGCTGGAGGCGCAAGACGCTTCGGTTCACTTCTTCGTCCGTAACCTGAACTTGACTGCCAAGCCGTCTACCAACCAACTGCACCCAGGACATTTGTGCTCTGATTTGTTGACGTAGCGTCGAAGGACTAACACCCGAATTTCGCATTTGCTGCAAAAACTGCCGAAGATCAGTGCCATTCTGTTTCGCTATTCTAGCAATGGTTGCATCGACATCTGTCGGCCCAATGCTGATCCCGGCTTTCTGTGCCTCTTGAAGCTGCAAAACTTCGTTGATCAGCGATTGCATCACTTGCTTTTGTGTCTTCTGGCGAGTCTGAGGATCATTGGCCAGACCAGAGCTTGCGATCGCTAGGGCGATCCGGTTATCAAGATCATATTGCGTGATAATAGAGTCATTTACCACGGCAACGGGACGGGCCAAAGTTTGAGCGTGAGCAGAAAGAGTAAGCACGATGAAAAAAAAGGCGCTGAGAATTCCTCTACAGATCAAAGTAGCCATTGGGTGTAACCTCATAATGATGTCTTTTACGCTTGTAACAGCGATAGGTCGATTTATCTCACTGCTCTAACAGAGCCTATTACAACAATCAACTTAGGCCAAAATGAGAAACCAATTCTCTTAGGCAACAAGGAGGGCGTTCTTTACTTATTCCTAATCGTCTTCTGACAAAATCGAGGAGAAATCCTTACCGTTGGTGTCAAAAATACCCAAATGAGTGAAAGAGATGACAGCACCAAAAGTGAAGTTGCTACCGGTGGAGCTAAACTCTCTCGCGCCTGTAAATTTCATTGAGAAGCAATCATTTACATATTTGAGGTAAGAAGAAGCTAGAACGCTTTTGTCAGTTGCAAGATTACGTGAATAATACCCACCGACTGACCAGCTGTCATCGATTCGGTAGGCAAGCGTGCCTGAGACCTGTTCGCGGCGCGGGAAACCGTTGTCGAGGTCGAAACTAAGGTAACTGGCTCTTGCTGTGAAATCAGCGACTTTGCCTGAAACATAGACCTCATTACGTCTTAGTTTTTCGTCTTCGATGTCAAAGCGAGTGAGGTAGTCTAACTTGACATCTTCAATCGTTCCAAGTCCACCCAGAGGCCAACTTTCTTGCTGTCTTAACTGAAAGTGAGCAACGACATCTGACAGTTGATCTTCAACACCAGAATTTGTGGCGAAAAGTGTTGAATCGTTCAGGCGATATGATTGCCCGACGAACATCTGGACAGATTTTTGCCCCTGATCGTAAAGAGACCAGTTCACGCCGTAATTGACTTTTTGCCCGGGTTCAACACGGTCAGTGCCAGCGAACCGATTGATATCAAATAAATTTGTTGTGTCGAACTGAAAGTTAGAGCTGTCTTCATTCGGAATGCGGCCATCATTTAGATCTATGTCATCAGGGGTGGCAGTGAAGCTGACAATCGGTTCGAAAATTTGAGAGTACTGCGGGCCTTTCTTGATGAGAGGATAGCGCCACTCGACTTTGCCTTCAGGGTAAAAGCGATCAACCGAACCGCTGTATGTGGCGGTCGGCGGCAAAGGATTGACATCGTTGGAGGTCGGATCAACTTGTTCAACGTCGAAATAGTCGCCTCTCAAGTTGCCTTCAAATCGGAAGAGGTGGCCACTTTCTGTTTGGTACGGAATTTCTACGCCCAAGCGTCCCGACAATTTGAAAGAATCGCGACCTGCTTCACGGTGAAGGTAGCGACTGCCTAGATCGGCCCGCCAAACTTCACCAAAATTTTGACCTGGTTCAGAAATGAAAGAATGTGATGCTTCAGGTAAGGCAGTGGGGAATGTATCTTCGTCAAAAGTGGTGCTGTCCCTCAGATATTGATAATCATAAGCCGCGACAGATGTGTAACTGCGGCCATGAAAACCTTCCAGCAAGATCTTGTTTTCATAAATTTGCGCGCTGTTGATATCCAAATCTTGCGCATAAAGGTTGTCGCTGGTGACCAAGCCATCGAAACTGGCGCGCCATTCATCATTGATATGCCACCAGCCGTTAGCCTGAAGTAGCCCCTCCGTTTCAGAGTGAGTGCTTTCCAGGATATTGGTTTCGAGCTTAGTGCCGGGTTCGATGTATGTGCCGTGCGCAAACACCTCTATCAGGGCATCGTCAAATCGATGCCTTGCAGTACCGGCGAGTGACAGACCACCCGCGCTGTAACCACTTGGTTGAAACAAGATATCGGTACCGGTGCCTAAGGTCTGGAAGTATCGCATCCCGGCCGTGAAGCCGAGGTCCGAGCTGTATTTGGCTGTTGGTAGCAGAAAGCCTGACTTCCGATCCAGGCGTGGATCGGCATGTCTAAGATAGGGTGTCTTGAACAGAGTTGTGCCAAGTATTTTAAATCTGGCGTTTTTGTAAAAAACTTCCTGTAGCTCATCGTCTAAGATGATTTGGTCTGCACCCAGTTCCCAAAAAAGAGGTTTGGTGGGATCGTCTTTACAGTTAGGGCAGGGGCTGAATACAGCTTTTTGCAATTCCATGATCGTTTCCGACCGCCGAATGCCATGCGCCGCTGCCGCGCGCGTGCCATCGGATAACAACATACCGATCTGTTTGACATAGCCCCGCTTCAAATCCTGGTCGAGGTTTATTTCTTCCGCAAACATGACGTTACCGCTGGGCTCTAGCAGGGTTACATTGCCAGTTGCGATAATCTTCTCTTCATCGAGGTAATACTCGATTTGGTCCGCGGTTATGCCTTTGTCACCCTGAAAGAGCTCGACTTTTCCCTTTGCGCCGACAACTCTACGGTTCTGGTCGTACCAAACTTCGTCGGCGCCTAAGAAAGCTTTTTCGTCAGAAAGTTTGATGTTGCTTGTGATATTGCTGAAGTCTGCTTGTGCAAACACTGGGCGAGTGTCAATCGCTGTGAAACCAAGAACAACGACAGAAGCAAGAAAACCACCAGTCAAAGCTTGTTTGAAAGCTTTGCGGGTACTGGCCTTGTTAAAAACGGAGACCTGACGATTCCAATTGAAAAGTTGGATCATTCAATAAACCCGAAAATACGGGACCCTTGTAAAATATAGGACGGTTGTGGTTAACCATCCTCAGTCTTTAAAAGTACAGCTAGCGAGAAACAAAATACTATCGCTATGGGCCCCCAAACGCCTAGAAATACAGGCAGAGTCCCATTTAAGCTAATCGCCTTCATTACATCTGAAAAAAAGAAAATAATCAAGGTTATTGCGGCTCCACTGGCGATCAGAGTCCCTGTTCCTCCTTTACGAGGCAGTCGGAGGGAAAAAACAGCGCTCAAAAAAATCATGACAGCCAACAGAATCGGAAGCGACAAAAGATGGTGGAATCGCAGCTCATGGTCTCTATATGGTAGTTTTGATTGCTTGAGATACTTGATGTAGTCAGGCAATTCCCAAAGACTTATGGAGTCAGCTGTTTGAATAGCGCTGGCAACGTCACTGACACTAACATGATAAAAAAGTTCACTTTTATCGACAAATATTGGTGGAGTCGTAGCCTTAGAGTGCCAACTGGATAGAATCCGGATGCGTCCCGATTCGAAAATTATTTGCTCCGCATCGAAACGTTCCAGCAAATTATCACGTGAATCGAAGTGCAGGACGATGGCATTTTGTAAGATTTTTGTCGAGTCGCCTGTAGGTTGGCCTTTTGCGATTATGTAGCCGGAATGATCTTCGTGTTTGATCCAAACGGTTCCCTTACCGGCGATCGAAATCAGGTCATTGTTTTTGCCAAAGTATTTATGCTCTAGGTGCAAATAACTGAAATACAGCTTGGAAGCTATGGGGTTGTACAGGGTCACAAAGACAACGCCCAATGCAATAGCAGTTAGAATGATTGGGAACAAAAATTGCCAAACTGATACTCCGGCTGCACGAGCGACGATAAGCTCTTGTTTTCTTGTCAAAGCCCAGAGGGCACCCATGGATGCAAAAAGAACCATAATCGGTATTAGCTCTTGTGCGAAGTAGGGTAGCCGAAGCGCTACTAACTGTGCAGCGATACTAAAAGTTATTCCTTCGACGTTGGCAACGCGGCGAAGCATGTCGACGAAATCAGCGAGGAAAATGACAGAAATTATCGTTGTGGTAATGCCGATGAACCAAACCAGATAGGTCTTTACAATATACCAAACTAAGATCGTCGAGATTGAACTGAGTCTCATAATGGTGCTCTTGTTTTGGTCTTGATCTGATAAGCAGAAAGTTCGATGAGCCACCTCGTGTACAGTCTTATCCAATGCGGCCAGAGAAGAGCGAGTCCAATCGGAGCAAGCGCCGCCACATAGATGAGCCAATAGTAATCAACATCATTTTTGATTAGTTTTTTGGCGAGCAGGACCAGCACCTGAAATGAGCCCACAAGTAAGATTGACAACAAAATTCTCTTTACCGCACCTCGGCGGTTAATGTCCCCAGATAAAAGTATCGAGAGAGCCAGAGCGACAAAACCTATGACCAGCAGTGGTGTTGTTATCCGATCGTGCAGCTCAGATGCGTATCGGTTTCTCTTTTTGACATTTTCCGTTGTTCGCACAATTTGCGCTAGTTCGTGAACATAGAGTTCTCTTGGCTTTAGGTCGCTACGTTTGAGAACTTGTTTTTGGTTGGTGTTTTCTCCCGCTTTGTAAACAGTCTTATCAAATACCAAAGTAGAAGGAATATCAGTTGAGGCCTCGATTGTTTGTCGGACGCCATCGTATAGTATGACTTGAATCTGGCCTTCATGTGAAAAGAGCTCTGCGCGTTTTGCAGTTACAGTGGTCGTTGCTTCAGGTTTTCTCTCGTCGTGCAGAACAATTTCGGTCAAACGCCCTTGTTCGTCTTTGCCGCCGACAAAGGCCGTAATACCAGGGCGGATTTCTTTAAACACGCCGACGTCAATCAGGGTTTTTGCCAAACTGAGAGCCTGAGTCCTCTGCATTGCTTTCATGGTGCCAACAGAGGCAGGCAAAAAATAAAAAGTAACCGAAACAAGCAGGATCGAGGAAATAACGGCCAAAACATAAGCTGGCATGGCGAGCCTGAATGTACTGACACCAGTCGCTCTTAAAACGACGAGTTCGCTGTCTGAGGATAGTTTCTCATAAACAAAAAGCGCCGCTGCAAAAACGGAAATAGGCAGAATGACCGCGATCATTGAGGGTACAATAAGAAAAATGAAATCAAAGAAAGTCCCAAGAGGGAGATCGCCACTGACAACTTTCTTGAACAACGTCAAAGATTTTGTGAGCACTGCCGCAATCACCAGCACAATCGTAATGGCGACGCTGGTTAGGGCGAGTTGAGAGAAAATATATCGGTCTAAGCTTCTGGTCATTTGTGACATTCTAAAGCGGGTAGCGGATGATAGCTAGACACTCTTTTGGTGGCTTTTTTGTGGTTGATAATTGAAGCTAAGAAAATCTCAACTTCTGCCCTAAACCTAACGTTTTCGCCTTTTGGAGCATTGCATGGCCGAGTGCGATGTCACTTAGGCTCAATCCTCTGTGCCAGAACAAGTTTATCTCCTGTTCTGTCTCCCGTCCTGGTTTATGACCGGCAACTATATCCCCCAAATTACCATGAAAGTTATCTTCGCTGAATTTCCCCGCATCGATGTGCGGGCGCAGTGCTCCGAATGGACCGGCGTGAGCTTGGCCCCAGTCATCCATGACGATCTTGCTCATGATGTCAGTTAAGGACAATTCGAGTGCTGACATCGTACCATACGGAATGACACAGCACCCCTTTTTGATCCACTCGGTTTTAAACAATGGTGTTGGCTCGTTCAGTCGAGACGCTTCCACCATGATGTCTGCGCCAACCAGACAGTCTTCCCAATTGTCGACTACTTTTACCTTTTTGCCGAGGTCTTCTGAAAGTTTAGCACCAAAGGCATCGCGGCTTTCGGGGCGGCGAGAGTGAACACGGATTTCATCAAAGTCGAACAGATGATCTAGCAGACGAACATTCCAGTAAGATGTGCCGCGTGCACCGATGTGGCCAAGGATCTTTGAGTTTTTTCGTGCGAGATACTTAGCACCAAGAGCCGTAACAGCACCTGTCCGCATGTCGGTAATGTCAGAAGCATCAATGACGGCCAACGGCGTACCGTTGGTGGGGTCAAAGAGATTAAGGAGTGCCATCTCGGACCGCAGGCCCTGCTTATAATTGTCGACGTAGTCTCCGACAACCTTCACGCCTGCCAGACCCATCGGCTCAACATAACCTCTCAACACGTTAAAATGCCCATTTATCTTCGGCGCTGTTGGCGCTTTCGAAGGCTGTAAATGGACGCGGGGTTCAATGGCGGTCTTGCCGTTTCCTTGCGCGGACAAGCTTTCCTCGATAGCATTCAGAATGTCGTCATTGGTGAGGTTAAGTTGGGCTATGTCTGGCCCGCCAAGGTAATCGATGTAAATTTCGGACATAGCTTTGCTGTGGCTTTCGAAAACAAATGAAAAGGATGCGTTATAGTGACTATTGTCTTACGGGACCGCAATGATTTTTCTTTAGATAACTACCGCCAGGTTGCGTGGGAAGGGAAGGCTCTAGGCTTTTCAAAAACGGCTTTGGATGCAATCCAGACATCTCGCAATGCATTTATGGAGATGATCGATAGCGATCCTAATTTAGTTATTTACGGCGTAACGTCTGGCTATGGCCAGAATGCAAAGCTGCGTTTCACCAAAGAACAACGCCGAGCCCATGCGAAACGACGACCTGTCGGACCAACCTCTGCCTTTGGAGAGAAGGCGCCAGAACGTTTGGTTCGCGGTACGATTTATGCGCGCCTCGCGAATTTTGTCGAGGGTCATGCTGCGGTCAGACCAGAGTTAGCGCAAGCTGTCGCCGCCTTGTTAGGCGGAGAGCAGCCACTTCCCACCTTCGCCATTCAAGGGCAAGGAGGAGCCGGCGAAATCCTCATTCTAGCGCCCTTGTTTCTACCGATGGCGGAGACAATGGATTTGGAAGAGAAAGAATGCCTCGCCCTGATCAACGGTTCGCCAGGGGCTTCAGCGGTTTTGGCTGATGTCGCTCTCAGTTGCCAGAAGCGGTTGGAGGTTGCAACTGAGATTTTCGCTTTATCGGCAGAAGCATTCCTAGCGCCATTGGAAGCTTACGATCCAGCCCTAGAAGACCTTTGGGGTAGTGATAACGAACAGAACGCACTGCAACAGATCTCGACGTTGCTATCCGGTGGGGCAGAAGAACGCCGAGCTTATCAAGCACCCGTTAGCTTTAGAATTCTACCCCGGATTCTGGGCGCAGCATTGGCCTCGCTAGAGGAGTGCAAGTCGGCGGCTGAAAGAGCGCTGAAGGCGGTTACGGACAACCCTGTCTTTCTAAGGCCAGATCAAGACCCATCTGGTGATCTCTATCCAAACGGACGGGCACTATCGACGGGAGGCTATCACAATGCCGATGTTGGGCCTGTTTTGGGTCGCCTAGCAGCATCTTATGCAGATTTGGCTCAGCTGGCAGAACGACAGGCAACAAAAATGCTAGATGGGAATTGTTCAGGCCTCCCCGATCAGTTGAAGTTTCGGGCAGACGATGACCTCTATTTAGGAGCCAGCCCCATGGCAGCGGTCGATTTTGTGGAAGAAGCCAAGCTGCTGGCTGCACCAAATCTCCTACCTGGCTCTGAGTCTGGAGGATTTGGCCAAAATGATGTTGCAAGTGTTGCTTTGCCTGCTTGGCGGAAGATAGAGCGATCAGGGCAATGTTTGGACGCGAGCCTAGCTATTCTTGCTTTCATAGCCAGCCAAGCTTTGTTTGTGACAAATCGAACGGCCCCACCGGCTCTAAGGGCTAGGTTAGATATGATTCGAACGCACGCACAGCCCTTAGAAAGAATGCAAGCGACAGGCCCTCTGTTTGAGGCGTTAACGGCTGCATTCGGAAAAGAAATCTATCCTTCAGGTTCTTGACTGAAGAATTGTACCAACGCCAACAGCTTTTGACTCATTGGGGTTTGTGGACACGGAATTCAGTGAATTTGATAAAATTCACTGAATTCAAGGACTAGCGACCAAGTGGGAGCGCAGCCAGCGCGGCGCTTGAGTGCAAACTAAAGGCAAGCTTTCAGTTTGCCTTGGCATAAAGCGCTGAACGAAAAAGGCGCCGTCAAAATCCCCCCGGATCGACAGCGCCTTTCGTTTCATGCCCCTTTTTTAGAGAGGCTCTCCCCCGAAACCCTATTGCGCGACCGCTAAAGCGTCTGCGCGTGGATTACCTGTTGGCCGCAAAATGCCATTTTGATCTGGTAAAGACCAGCGAGAATAGCTATTGCGAGCAAAGTCTTAGGCGACTGTGTTCAAAAGACAACAGACTTAGGATTCACAAACAAAAAATTAACCTGTGAAGTAATTTTACTGTCCAATGGTACTTCGAAAAATTGAAAAAAATCGGCAAATATCTGTGCAGGCTTTGGTTTCGGGCTATCTAGCGGACTGTACTTCCCAAGTGGAAGTGGTCGGCCAGTTTTCAAATGGTGCGATTAATGATCACTTTTTGATCAGACCCCGCGAGGGTGGAGATCTGGTCTGGCGTCAACGAAACCCAATTGTTTTGCCAGCGAAGTGCCAGAATTCTCTTTCTGATGAGGCTAGTATTGTCTCTGAACTAAATCGGCATCATTTACCCTGGGCACCTGAGTTGGTTACCAAGGTTGGGAGCGATCCCGTTCAAGGGCTGTTGTTTGAGTACATAGACGGAAAAGATGATCCTAAACACTTCTCAGAGGCTTGTGATTGGTCACAAATCTGGAAAAGTTTGGCTGAAATCATGGGTGAACTTCACGATGTCAGACTGCCGACCCCTTTGATGATGAATTTGCGCGACAATGAGCTCTCAAAAACCCTGGCTTCGATGGCCAGTTGGGTGGCGGGGTATCATCATCCTTTGTCGGGTCGGATCTCCAGCGAACTAAATGAAATCGTCGAAAATTTGAGCTGCAGAACCTCAGAGCCCGTCCTCTGCCACAATGATTTCCGAATGGGTAATTTTTTAAAGTCCGCGTCGGATCAGATCTTCTTACTTGATTGGGAGTTCGCAAGTTTGGGTGAAAGAGAGCAGGATGTCGGTTGGTTGTTTGCTCCTTGTTGGCGTTACTCAAATCCTGGGGGGCTTGAAAGCGACTTGGCGCATTTCGTCAGCATGTATCAGGATCTCTCGGGTCACCTGCTTGATGCGCAGCGCATTGAGTTCTGGCGCTATGTCTCTCAAGTTCGCTGGTCTGCGATTGCCTTGATGCAGGAATGGCGGTTGATGCAAAAGAATCAAATGGCAGACTACTCAAGTGAGCCACAGCAAGATCCTCTTCAAGCTTTCACGCAAGCCGAGCGTCTTAAGGAGAATCTGATCTTGTAATGTTGAAACGGCTGAAGTGGTTTATTCGATCAGTTCTAAATCCTTGGCGTATCGTTGCCAGTTTTTCACGTAGGCTGCTGCACCTCTGAGCATTTGGGCGGATTGTTCTTCGGTGAGGGTTCTTATGATCTTACCAGGTTGTCCAACAACCAAAGAGTAAGGCGGTATTTCCTTGCCTTCAGCGATCAACGCGTTTGCACCGATGACCGATCCTTTGCCAATGACAGCGCCATTGAGCACTGTGGCGCCCATGCCAATCAAGGCTCCGTTTTCAACTGTGCAGCCATGAAGCATAGCGAGATGGCCGACGACAACGTCATTGCCAATTGTCATGGGGAAGCCGGGGTCTGTGTGCAAAACTGCATTGTCCTGAACATTTGAGTTCTCGCCAATCTCAATCCATTCGTTATCGCCTCGGATAACGGCGTTCCACCAAACGGATGCATTTTTTAACAAACGCGTTTTTCCAATAACAACAGCGGTTGGTGCTACCCAGCTTTCTTCGTGAAGTTCTGGTTGGTCGTTCCCTAATTTATACAACACGATGTTTCCTCCTGATTATGATTGGTACGATAGTAACATGTGAGCGAAAAAAAAGGCCCAGAAGATTTCTCCTCTGGGCCGTAAGTTTTGGCTGGGAAGTTTGCCCGACTAAGGCAAGCTCGTGATGAGCAGTAGAGGAAAGTTTGCGCTTCCGTTAGCAACTCTTGCTGTTACTAACTCTCTTCTGCGTATCTGATCTTTATATAGCAGGAAGTGTGCCAGTTTGAATTTTACCCAATGACTCCAAAACGACCTGCGAGTCTTGGGGGGGATTGGGAAGGCGTACTCGTGAGACTCCTGGGATATTTGAAACGCAAATAGCAATCGAATTTGGGAAATTGCATCTTTCGTTAACAAATTAAGCGAATTTTAGCTTGTTCTGCGGAGTCGGCATGAAAAAGGGAGGCCGAAGCCTCCCTTATAAAACGATGAATTTGTATCGCTTTATTCAGCAGCAGCCATAACAGGTGCAGCCGTCTTCTCAATTTTTGCAGCACAGAACTTAAATTCTGGAATTTTGCCGAACGGATCTAGCTGTGGGTTGGTTAAAAGGTTCGCAGCCGCTTCTGCATAACAGAACGGGATAAAGACCATGCCTTCCGGGACATCACGGTCCTGGCGGATCATGATCTCCAGTTCACCGCGACGAGTGGATACCTTGATGTAATCACCGATCTGTAGGCCTAAAGAACGCATTTGACGAGGGTGCAGCATTGCAATCGCTTCTGGCTCAAGGTGATCTAGAACCCGCGCGCGGCGTGTCATAGAACCCGTGTGCCAATGCTCCAACATACGACCTGTGGAAAGTACCATAGGGTAGTCTGTGTCCGGTAGCTCGTCTGGTGGAATGATCTTGGCAGGAACCATGGTGCCGCGACCGTCTTCTGTTGGGAAACCAGCGCCATAGAGAATCTCGTTGCCTGGTAGGGTTGGGCCATCACAAGGATAAGTGACAGCATTCTCTCGGTTGAGACGTTCCCAAGTGATGTTCTTCAGCGAGGGCATAACCATAGCCATTTCGTTGAAGACTTCACCAGGGTTAGCATAGTTCCAATCAAGACCCACGCGTTTGGCAAGCTCTACAGTGATCCACCAGTCTTCACGTGCTTGGCCTGGAGGTGCCACGACTTGGCGGGCAATCTGGACCTGGCGATTGGTATTGGTGAAGGAGCCTGTCTTCTCATAATAAACAGTCGCAGGCAGTACCACATCTGCGTGGAATGCGGTCTCGGTCAGGAAGATGTCCTGAACGACGAGATGCTCCAGCTTTGCGAGTGCTGCGCGGGCGTGGTTTTGATCAGGATCAGACATAGCGGGGTTTTCACCCATGATATACATGCCCTTGATTTGATCATCATGGATCGCATCAATGATCTCTACAACTGTGAGGCCTTTTTTGGGATCTAGGTCAGTGCCCCAAAAGTCCTCAAAGTGTTCGCGGATGGCCTCTTTTTCCACTGACTGGTAATCGGGATACACAATAGGAATAAGGCCAGCATCTGATGCACCTTGCACGTTGTTCTGCCCACGCAGGGGATGGAGGCCAGAACCTGGGCGACCAACTTGACCGGTTGTTAGAGCAAGCTGAATCAAGCAACGTGCGTTATCTGTACCGTGAACGTGCTGGGAAATACCCATGCCCCAGAAAATCAGTGAGGCTTTGGATGTCGCGTAA
>Ga0055584_100001288_pt1 | contig 24591 bp, 19 predicted proteins | sample OSDHelmetaG_FD_58716 | JGI IMG/M metagenome (GOLD analysis project Ga0055584, IMG submission 58716) | Pelagic marine sediment microbial communities from the LTER site Helgoland, North Sea, for post-phytoplankton bloom and carbon turnover... | ecosystem: Environmental > Aquatic > Marine >...
TTCCTACACCATCAGGTACGGTCGATGGTTGGCACGCTGAAGCTGGTTGGTGAAGGAAAATGGACTGCCGATGACGTAAGCCGAGCACTTGAGGCCAAAGATCGCACCGAACTGGGCTTTAATGCGCCACCGCAGGGACTTTACCTCGTACGGGCCGTCTACCCAGACTAGTTACGAAAAATAGCCGCGCAGAATTTCGGTATAGATTTCCGCCAGCGCTTGCACATCAGCCACGGCGATATTCTCATCGACCTTGTGCGCCATTTCGTTGATCAGACCGAACTCGATAAGCGAGCAATAGTCTTTGATGAAGCGTGCGTCCGACGTGCCACCCGTAGTGCTGAGCTCTGGCGTAATGCCTAAAACTTTCTCTACTGCAGCTGTCGTCAGGTCACTTAATTTTCCTGGCGGGCACAGGAACGACTCGCCAGTGACGTGCAGGTCCAATTCATGCGCAACATTTGCCGCCGCCAGCGATTCCCGCAGCAGCGCCGTAATACTGTCACCACTATGTTCGCTATTAAACCGAACATTGAACTTCGCTGACGCCTGCGCCGGAATAACGTTATGAGCCGTATTGCCGACATCAATTGACGTAATTTCCAGGTTTGAAGGCTGGAAGTGGGCGTTGCCTTGGTCTAGCGCCAAACCGTCCAATACCTTGAGCAAGTTCAGCATGCCCGGCACTGGGTTTTCGGCGTTTTCAGGATAGGCCGCATGGCCCTGCACGCCATTCACGCGCAAGACGCCGTTGACTGACCCACGACGGCCGATCTTGGCCATTTCACCCAGCTTTGCAGGGTTCGTGGGCTCGCCGACGATACAATGGTCCAACACTTCGCCTTGTGCCGTAATCACGTCCAACAGCTTCTTGGTGCCATTAATGGCCGGGCCTTCTTCATCGCCCGTGATCAGAAAGCTGATTGAACCCGCTAACGTGCCGCGCTCATGCACCAATTGTGCTACCGCTGCCACAAAAGCAGCAATGGCAGGCTTCATGTCGACAGCCCCGCGGCCATAAAGCACACCCTCTTTGATATCGGCACCAAAGGGGGCCACACTCCATGCCGCGACATCACCTATTGGCACGACATCCGTATGGCCTGCATAGCAAATGTTGGGAGACGCAGTGCCCAGCCGAGCATACAAATTGTCGACGTCGGGTGTGCCATCTTCGGTAAAGACATGGCGCTGGCACACGAACCCCAGTTCCTCAAGCGCTGCCTGCAGCACATCAAGGGCACCTGCATCTTCAGGCGTCACGCTTTCACAACGAATTAACGCTTGGGAAAGCTCTATGGGGTCAATTGCGGTCATGGCAGAAAGCTAGCCCAATATGGGCGCTTAGTCCCGCAACAATTCGTTGATCGATGTTTTGGAGCGTGTTTGCTCATCAACAGTTTTCACGATAACCGCACAATAAAGGCTGGGGCCATTGCCGCTTGCGGGCGGCAGAGAGCCAGGCACCACAACAGAATAGGCAGGCACGCGGCCCATGTGAACGTCACCCGTTGCACGGTCGACAATCTTGGTGCTGGCACCGATGAAAACGCCCATGGACAGTACAGCACCGGTTTCGACAACCACGCCTTCGGCCACTTCTGAGCGCGCGCCAATGAAGCAATTATCTTCAATAATCACGGGACCAGCCTGCAAAGGTTCCAGCACGCCGCCGATACCAGCGCCACCAGAAATATGCACGTTTTTGCCGATTTGCGCGCATGAGCCAACGGTGGCCCAAGTATCAATCATCGCACCTTCATCGACATAGGCGCCCAAATTGACAAAGCTTGGCATCAGCACAACGCTTGGGGCGATATAGGCAGACCGACGCACAACAGCACCTGGCACGGCCCGGAAACCTGCCTCGCGGAACTGGTCTTCACCCCAATTGGCGAACTTGGAGGGCACTTTGTCCCACCAGGATGTGTTGTTGCCAGGGCCGCCTGGTACAATTTCCATATCGTTAATACGGAACGACAGAAGCACAGCCTTTTTCAGCCACTGGTTCACAACCCAGCCGTCTGCGCCTTTTTCAGCAACGCGAGCCGCGCCAGAATCAAGCGCATCAAGCGCGCCATTGATGGCATCGCGTACTTCGCCTTGGGTGTCGAGTGTAATGGCGTCACGGTTTTCCCATGCAGCCTCGATGATTGGTTCCAGTTCACTGACGGACATAGCGGTTCCTCTTTAGAAATCTTGAAATTCGGTGCCGAACATAGCGCAAGGCGGCCTCAAGTCAATCAGGGTTCGCGCTTTGCCCGGTGTCGGCTAAATATGGGCTATGCGCCGCCTGACATGGCAACGCCCAGCAGCCAGTCTGGCAGGTCATCAACAACATAGTCGATATAGCGGCTATCCCCACCTTTGCCAGACCATTCGCTCTCTGTTGGGCACCAGATCGTCTTCATGCCCAGGTCAAATGCAGGTTCCAGATTACGGGCCATATCTTCCACCATCACAGACGTCGATGGGTCCAGGTCAAAATGCGCGATCATCGCCTTAAAGGCCCCCAGGTCTGGCTTGGCGATAAAGTCTGATGAAGCGGCATCATAGATACCCAAAAAGTGGTCGGTAATTTCCAGCTGCGCCAACACGCGGCGCGCATGTTCTGCCGAACCATTGGTATAAACCAGCTTGTCACCGGGCAATGCCTCTAGCGCCCTGTGCAACACTTCGTCTGCCGGGATAACGCCCAGATCTATATCGTGCACATATTCCATGAAGGTGTGCGGGTTGATGTCGTGATGACGGATGAGCCCACTCAGCGTAGTGCCATAGGTGAAGAAATAGTCTTTCTGCACGCGCTTGGCCTCAACCAGATCAACATCCAGCAGTTCAGAAATGAACGCACCCATTTTTACATCGATCTGATCGAACAGCGCGTATTGCGGGTTGTATAGGGTGTTATCGAGGTCAAAAACCCAGTTTTTCGTATGATAAAGAGGGTGCAGGCTCATGATGGATCCGACAAGGTTTGTAAGGTTGCCGCTGCGTCATCTGTTTGGTTCGCCAAATGTTTGCGGAATGCGGCCACCAAGGTCGTGGTCACATCACCCGGCGCACCATTCGCCACTGTCTGACCATCAATGGCCACAACCGGCATGACGCCGCCTGTGCTGGTCACAAAGGCTTCCTTGGCCGCCAGCGCTTCCTCAACTGAAAAAACGCGTTCTTCAATTTCCAGCCCCAATTTTTCAGCCAGCTCAAACATGATGGCCCGCACCACACCCGGCAAAATTGCCTGCGACAGCGGGCGCGTTACCAGCCGCCCATCTTTGGTGACCATCCAGGCATTGGTGGAAGAACCCTCGGTAACATTCCCATCGGCATCAACAAACCAGGCCTCATAGTCGCCCGCTTCGCGCGCGGCCTGCTTGGCCAAAACATTCGGCAGCAAGGATATAGACTTAATGTCAGGACGCGCCCAGCGGTCTTCCGACAGGGTGCGGACAGAAACCCCATCGCGCGCCTTGGCAACCGCCACGCTGGCGGGGACAGAGCGACACGTCATCACCAATGAAGGTGGCAGGTCGACCGGGAATGCATGATCCCGCGGGGCGACCCCTCGGGTGATTTGCATATACAAAATGCCATAGCTCAGCCGATTTCGCCGAATCAACTGCCGCATCACCAGATCCAGCGCGACGTCGGACATCGGCATATCAATATTGAGGCTCGCCAGAGAACCCTTCAGCCGGGCCATATGAGGTGCCATGTCAACAATGGTGCCGTTCATCACGGCAACGACTTCATACACCCCATCGGAAAATTGGTAGCCGCGATCTTCGATCGACACGGCAGCCTGATTATGGGGGACATATTGGCCATTTACATAGGCAATGCGCGGCATGCTTTACTCCGGCTGCAAAATTGTGTCGGCGGCATCGTCGGCCAGGTCGGGATAGTCGAGCGTATAATGCAGGCCACGGCTTTCCTTGCGCCGCAAAGCTGAACGAACAATCAGGTCTGACACTGTCACGAGATTACGCAGCTCCAACAAATCTGGCGTGATACGGAAGTTGCCGTAATAGTCCTGAATTTCATCGGCCAAAAGGTCGATCCGGCGCTTGGCCCGTGCCAGGCGCTTATCCGTCCGCACAATGCCGACATAGCTCCACATAGTGCGACGCAATTCGTCCCAATTATGGGCAACAACCACTTCTTCATCCGAATCCGTCACCCGGCTTTCATCCCAATCGGGGATCGGGGCAGGCGCTGGCACATCGTCGATATGGGCCAAAATATCCGTCGCAGCACTGGTGGCGAAAACAAAGCACTCCAACAGCGAATTTGACGCCAAACGATTAGCCCCATGAAGCCCCGTACTGGCGCTTTCACCAATAACATAAAGACCATCGACATCTGTACGCCCCTGCAGGTCTGTAATGACGCCCCCACAAGTGTAGTGAGCGGCGGGCACAACAGGGATGGGCGCCTCGGTAATATCAATGCCGTTTTCCAGGCAGGTTTTATAGATGTTGGGGAAGTGGCCTTTGATTAGCTCTGGCTCTTGGTGGCTGATGTCGAGGAACACGCAGTCTGCGCCCAGGCGCTTCATCTCGAAATCTATGGCACGGGCGACAATATCGCGGGGGGCCAATTCACCCCGTTCGTCAAAGGCATCAAGAAACCGCGAACCATCTTCCAACACCAGCTTGCCACCTTCGCCGCGCACCGCTTCAGAAATCAAGTAAGTACGCGCTTCCCGATGATACAGGCAGGTTGGGTGAAACTGGTTGAATTCCATATTGGCGACCCGGCACCCGGCGCGCCACGCCATGGCAATACCATCGCCCGTCGCGCCATCCGGGTTCGAAGAATACAGGTAAACCCGGCTTGCCCCACCCGTGGCCAAAACAACAAATTTGGCTGCAAATGCGGCTACCTTTGTCGACTCCAAATCATAAATATAGGCCCCGCGCACGGGCGTTCCTTCGCCATCCTGCACCAGATCAACCGCCATGTGATGTTCAAACAACACAATATTGGGGTGCGCCCGGACCTTTTTGTCCAGGCTATCCTGCACGGCCTGGCCCGTTGCATCGGCGGCATGAACAACACGTCGTTGGGAATGGCCACCTTCTTGTGTTAGATGATGAGGGCCTTCTTCTGTGGCATCGAACGTTACGCCTTGGTCGACAAGCCAGCGAATTGAATCGGGCCCGTTCTCAACGGTTTGGCGCACTGCATCGACGTTGCAAAGGCCACCCCCTGTTTTGAGCGTATCTTCAATGTGCGATTCGTAGGTGTCGTTTTGGGACATCACGGCGGCGATGCCGCCTTGGGCCCAGGCCGTACTGCCTGCATCAATGGACCCCTTGGAGATCACGCCCACACGGGCATGGTCAGCCGCGCGTAATGCCAACGTCAGGCCTGCTGCGCCACTGCCGATGACCAAAATGTCGAACACTGAATCGGTCGTCACTTACGCCTCGTTTGATACTTCATCGGTTGAAGCCGCCTCAAACAGCGGCGATTCGTTGGTCAACTGCATGAAGATATCCTCCAGGTCAGCCTCTCTGGTCGACAGATCAACAATATGCAACCCAGCGGCACAAACCGCGTCCAACACTTTATCGACTTGGTCCAGCTGCGGGCTGTAATGCACAGAAAACCTATTCTCGCCTGTTAGCTCGACACGGAAGTCCTGCAAGGCTTCAGGCACTGTGGGGACCGGGCGGTCGACAATAAAATCTAGTTCTTTTTCGTCGATCATGCGCACCAATGTGTCTGTGGCTTCATTGGCCACGACCTGCCCCTGGTTAATGATGGCGATTCGGTCGCACAAGGCTTCGGCTTCTTCCAGATAATGCGTGGTCAGGACGATGGTGACACCGGCTTCGTTCAGCTCTCGAACATAGTCCCACAATTGTTGGCGCAGCGCGATGTCCACGCCAGCGGTTGGCTCATCCAAAATGAGGATCGGCGGCCTATGGACCATGGCCTTGGCAACCAGAAGTCGCCGTTTCATGCCGCCAGAAAGCGTCCGGGCATAGGCGTCGGCTTTGTCCAACAGATGCACCGCGTCCAATATCTCTTCGGTCTGGCGTTCTGCCTGGGGGACGCCATACATACCGGCTTGCAGCTCCAGCGCCTCACGCGGTGTGAAAAAGGCATCGAACAAAATTTCTTGGGGCACAACACCCAAGCTGGCACTGGCATTGCGGCTCTGCTTATCAATGTCGTAACCCCACACGCTGGCAGTGCCCGACGTTTTGTTCACCAACCCGGCCAGAATATTAATGAAGGTAGACTTACCAGCACCATTTGGACCCAAAAGCCCAAAGAAAGACCCGCGCGGGATATCGAGATCAATCGATTTGAGCGCTTCATGAGGGGTTGGGCCACCATAAACTTTGCGCAAGCCGCGCACTTCAATAGCGTTTTGGGGAGAACCCGCAGGGCTTTTGCCCGCATTCGATGGGGAGGTGGTCACCGACATTGTATCCTGTTGTAGTAGCGTGGCCCTGCAGGCCACTTCTATAGAGAGGTCGTCATTTCAACCAACACATGACACGGTGCAAACCCCCATGTAAAGCGATGTATAGCGGCTTGTGTAAAGCTGTTGAATGATATGCCGCAATGGGTATCATCCGCAGCAACGAAGCTAACCGCCCCAAACACCCCAACCAAAAGGGCCAGACCATGACAAATGACGCACCACAAGCCACACCCGAGCAAGACATTGTCTATACATCCAAAAGCGAAGTTTCCTGCGATGGAGATGGCGGCGCATTGGGCCACCCCAAGGTTTACCTGCACATGGAAAACGGCCAGGTTGATTGCCCCTATTGTGACCGGGTCTTTGTTTTCCAAAAAGGCGCTGAATAGCGATTTAATCTACCCGCTATCTATGGCATCGTAACGCCCATGAATGATGCCCCCAAAAAAACACGTGATCACCTTTTCCTGGTTGATGGCTCTGGATACATTTTCCGTGCCTACCATGCCCTGCCGCCCATGACACGCAGCGACGGCACCCCCGTCAACGCGGTGTATGGCTTTTGCAATATGCTGATCAAGCTGTTGGAAGATGCCAACGAGTTTGAGCAGCCAACCCACTTTGCGGTGATTTTTGATGCCGGGCGTAAAACCTTCCGCAGCGACATTTACCCCGATTATAAAGCGCACCGGCCGCCCGCGCCTGAAGACTTGGTTCCGCAATTCGATATTATTCGCCAAGCTGTTGAGGCCTTCAATGTGCCGGCCATCGAAATGGCTGGCTATGAGGCTGATGATATTATCGCCACCTATGCCCGTATCGGCGTAGAAGCTGGCGCCGATGTCACCATCGTTTCCAGCGATAAAGACCTGATGCAATTGGTTGGCGATGACGTTGTCATGCTGGATACGATGAAGAATCGCAGAATCGGTGTCGCAGAAGTCATCGAGAAATTTGGCCTTGGGCCTGAAAAGGTCATCGAAGTACAGGCGCTAGCTGGCGACTCGGCCGACAACGTGCCGGGTGTGCCCGGCATTGGCGTTAAGACCGCGGCCCAATTGCTGACCGAATATGGCGATCTGGAAACCCTGCTGGAAAGAGCCGGGGAAATTAAGCAACCCAAACGCCGTGAGAAATTACTAGCCAATGCAGAATTGGCACGCATCAGCCGCGAATTGGTGACCCTGAAGCAAGACGTCCCCGTGGAAGATGGCCTCGACACCTTGGTAAACCGGCATATCGATGTCGACACCTTGCTAGAGTTCGTGACCGCGCAGGAATTCAAAACCCTGCACCGGAAACTTGTCTCCAAATATGGAAATGGCAATGGCGCTGCCGAAATAGCCAAGCCACAAGAAGATGATGTGCCCATTGATGCCAAGGCCTATGAAATGGTCACGACCATAGACCGCCTGCAACATTGGATTGACGAAGCGACCAAGCTGGGCTTTGTCGCGGTCGATACGGAAACCACGTCGCTCAACGCCATGCAGGCCGATCTTGTTGGCGTATCGCTGGCAACTGCGCCGGGCCAAGCCTGTTACATTCCACTGGGGCATACTGGCACCAGTGGTGAAGGCGGGCTGGACCTTGATGGCTCCGTCCCTGAGCAGATCCCCATGGATGAAGCCATTGCGGCATTACGCCCATTGTTTGACGACCCTTCTGTGCTGAAAATAGGCCAGAACCTGAAATACGACATGCTTGTGCTGCGCCAGTTCAACCTAGACATCACCCCGTTCGACGACACGATGGTGCTTTCCTACGTGCTGGAAGGTGGCCGCCATGGCCATGGCATGGATGCGCTTTCGGAAACACATCTGGGGCACAAGCCTATTCCATTCAAAGAAGTGGCGGGCACCGGCAAAAAGGCCATCACCTTCGACCGCGTGCCTGTCGACAAAGCCACAGAATATGCCGGGGAAGACGCCGACATTACCTTGCGGCTGCACAATGTATTGCGGCCCCGACTGGCCCCAGCGCATATGGCCACGGTCTATGAAACCCTCGACCGACCGCTGGCCCCCGTTTTGGTGGATATGGAAGCCCACGGCATCAAGGTCGACCGACAGTCGTTGGCGTCTTTATCGACAGAATTTGCCGAAGGCATGGCGGTGCTAGAAAAAGAAATTCACGATCTTGCAGGCCACCCTTTCAACATCGCGTCACCCAAGCAATTAGGGGTCGTGTTGTTCGATGAAATGGGCCTGACCAGCAAGAAGAAGACCGGGAAATCCGGCGCTAAGTCAACCAGTGCCGATGTATTGGAAACCTTGGCCGCTGAAGGCCATGACATGCCCGAGAAAGTGATTTCCTGGCGGCAGCTTTCAAAGCTGAAAGGCACCTATACAGACGCGCTGCAGGAACAGATCAACACCAAAACCGGCCGCGTTCACACCTCTTATGCCATGGCAGCCGTGGCGACAGGTCGGCTGGCATCGACAGACCCGAACCTGCAGAATATTCCCATCCGCACGGCTGAAGGTCGTAAGATCAGGCAAGCATTTGTGCCTGAAGATGGCCACAAATTACTGTCCGCCGATTACAGCCAGATCGAGCTGCGTGTGCTGGCCCATCTGGCGGACATCCCGGCGCTGAAGCAGGCGTTTTCCGATGGTCTGGATATTCATGCGATGACGGCCTCTGAGGTGTTCAACACCCCCATCGAGGGCATGGACCCCATCTTGCGCCGTCAGGCCAAGGCCATCAATTTTGGCATCATCTACGGCATCTCGGCATTCGGGCTGGGCCGCCAGCTCAGCATTCCTGTGGGCGAAGCAAAAGACTATATCGACCTGTATTTTGAACGCTTCCCCGGCATCCGCACCTATATGGAAGACACCAAAGCCTTTTGCAGCACAAATGGTTATGTAGAAACGCTGTTTGGCCGCCGCATCCACATTGGGTCCATCAACGACAAGAACCCCAACCAACGCGGTTTATCTGAGCGGGCGGCCATCAATGCCCCCATTCAGGGCACAGCGGCCGATATTATTCGCCGTGCCATGATCCGCATGCCGGGCGCACTGGCAAAAGCCAACTTGTCGGCAAAAATGCTACTGCAGGTCCACGATGAACTAATCTTTGAAGTGCCAGAGGCTGAACTTGATCAAACATCTGAGATTGTTCGGACCGTCATGGCCGAAGCCCCCAACCCGGTGATCAATTTCTCGATCCCCGTGATTGTTGATGTCGGCATTGGTGATAATTGGGACGAAGCCCACTAAAGGCGGCTAGCCTTTACGCCACAACACCTTGTGAAACCGGGTTAATCCGGCAGCTTCGATCTTTTCTTCGCCCGTCAGAGTTAGCTCATCACCATCGATCGCCACATGGCGGAGCTGGTCATTGCCTACCAGGTCTGGGTTCAGGGCGTGTTCCACACTGTGGATCACATCTTCACCTTCAATCCGATACGGGCCGCCATAGAACATAAAGCTGGCAAACAGGTCGGCTTTTTCTTCAGCGGGGGCTTGCAACACATATTGCGTTGAAACAGGCCCGCGTGTTGCCCGATGCAGCGACGCGCTCATAAATCCGTTGGGCGAGTAAATAATCATGCCTTCAGCATCTTCACCAAATGGCAGGCTCACGGGGCGATCATCAGAGTATGATATCTCCCATCGCACCAATTTCCAGGCCCCTACGAGGTCACCAGCTTCCAGCATTTTCTTCTCCCTTGAATTGAGCCAGGACAATGACGCAATCTGGCTAGCCTTGCAATGATCCACTTGGCCCGCAAAAATGGCTGACGAATATCCCCCTACGCATCATTGGATATTTGTTGGATTTGCAAAAATAGACGATTATTGTAGGGTGTAAATTATCTTCGATTGATCTAGGCTCTCCGGGAAGCGGAGCCAAGAGGCAGTCGCCCAACAACACTGTACGAGTAACAATAAAATTGCGTTCAATGGGAACAAATAATGGCTAAAGCGCTTACCGAACAAGAAATTTCAAGCTTCCGAGAAGAACTATGCCGCGTGGCAACCCAATTATTTGGCGAGCACGGCTATGAAGGCGTGACCATGCGAACGCTGGCCAAGCAAGTTGGCTGCAGCCCGATGACGCCTTATCGCTACTTCGAAAGCAAAGAAGAAATTTTTGCTGTTGTGCGCGCTGCCGCGTTCGACCGACTGGCCAACGCCTGTGAGAAAGCCACCCGCGAGGTCGATAATTTCCTACAAGGTGCCAGTGCAACCAGCTGGGCTTACCTGCACTTTGCCCTGGAAGAACCGCACGCCTACCGCATCATGTTCGAGCTGTCCCAGCCTGACGATGCCGCCTACCCAGAACTAGCCGAGGCAGTCGACCGCAGCCGCCACTTCATGTATGGCCCACTCGACACCTTGGTCAGCGAGGGAGTTCTCGCTGGCGACCCGGCGGTTTTAGCCAATGTATTTTGGGCTGGCATTCATGGCGTTATCGTCTTGCACCTTGCCGGCAAAATTGGCGATGGCGTAACGGTTGATCAAGTGTTTGATGCCATGCTTGCAACCCTGTCCGCAGGCAGCAAGGGCGCCAATTTCGATAATGCGGTAGAACTTCTCTCCGGTAAAACCCTGCTCGCTAAAACAGCCTAACGCCCCTCTACAACCCCACCTCCTCTTTACGTTGTAAATTAATCTTTACTGTGCCTATAGTGCTGCCATGACGCCAACAGGTGGCGGCAAGCATTTCAAGTGACACAGTGGAGGAGACCGAAATGACGCGCGTATTAGATGTTGAAGATCGCAATAACGAGTATCTATCCGGAAACTACGGCCCGGTTGCCAAAGAGGTTAGTTCCTCGCAGATGGAAGTGATTGGCAAATTGCCAAATGAGCTCTCCGGCTCATTCCTGCGTATTGGACCCAACCCCGTTCATGTTGCCAGTATTGAAGACTATCACTGGTTTGATGGCGACGGCATGATTCACGAAATGCATTTCGAAAACGGCAATGCCGACTATCGCAACCGCTTCGTCCAGACCGATGGGCTGAAACTGGAAGCCGAAAAAGACACATGGATCTGGAAGGGCCTGAAATCCCCCCCCGACATGACCAACGAACATGGCATGTTCAAGAATGCAGCCAATACAGCCGTTACATTCCATGCCAACAAGCTGTTGGCTCTCTGGGAAGGTGGCAACCCCACTGAAGTGAAGTTGCCTAACCTGGAAACAGTTGGCGAAACCGACTTCAATGGCGGCATTAGCCACCCCTTCACAGCGCATCCCAAAGTAGATGCCCATACCGGCGAAATGGTGACATTTGGCTATAATATGATGGGCCCAGACTACTGCCATCACTCAGTCATCGATAAAGATGGCAATGTGGTCAAGACCGTCGGCATCAAGCTTCCAAAACCCGTCATGATGCATGACTGCGCCATCACAGAAAACTACACAGTCCTGATGGACCTGCCAGTGGTCTTCGATCTGGCACAGCTGATGGAAGGTGGCCAGCCCATGAAGTGGGACCCAGAAAATGGTGCACGCATGGGCATTCTGCCTCGTCATGGCGACGCAGAAGACATCAAGTGGTTTGATGTAGAAGTCGGCTTCGTTTTCCACACCGTGAACGCATACGAAGATGGCGATGAAATTGTGCTTGATGCCTGCCGTACCAACCAGACCGACGTTATTGGCGCTGGCAGCGACACCGACGGCGAACCAGACATGCCTAAGATGCATCAATGGCGCATGAACATGAAAACCGGTGAAGCGACCGAACGCCAGTTGGATGGTGTCTATGGGTCTGAATTCCCACGGATCAACGACAACTACATCGGTCGCCGGAACCAGTTCTCTTACAATGCCCGCATCGGCGAAGTGCCTTCTGGAGGCTTTAACGGCATTATCAAATATGACTTGGCCAACGAAACTGCTGAGCATTACGAATATGGTGACAACCGCTTTGGCGGTGAACCCATTTTCGCCCCCCGCGACGGCGCAACGGCTGAAGACGACGGTTGGGTTATTGGCTTTGTCTATGATGGCAACAAAGACATCAGCGAATGTGTTGTTCTGGATGCACAAAAGTTCTCTGAAGGCCCTGTTGCCCGCGTTATCCTGCCACAACGGGTGCCATACGGCTTCCACGCTGGCTGGGTAAGCCAAATGGGGATTAATGCACAGGCTAAATAGCCCGCTCCTCAGCGCGAAACATCAGCCAGGCCACATGCTTCATGCAGGTGGCCTGGTTTTTTGTGGCTTACAAAAACTGGGGAAAGCCTTGACTTAAGCGTCATTACAGGGCACTAGGCGCGCAGAATATGCTGAACCGTGCATAGCGCAGACAACAAAACTGCGCATCGTTCGCGACTATTCGCCCAATTTCCTACCGATATATCCAGATGCACATGGAACCCGGTCAACACTGAAGCCGTGGACCCGTGGGTCGATTCTGAGTCGCCCGTTCCGCGCAGAAAGATAATTACGTGACTGATTCAACTTTTGCTGCCCTAGGGGTAGCAGAGCCATTGCTAAGAGCATTGGTCGCAGAACAATACACAACACCAACACCTATCCAGCTACAAGCCATCCCAACATTGCTGGATGGCAAAGACATACTGGGCATTGCCCAAACCGGCACCGGCAAAACAGCCGCCTTCGCCGTCCCTATTTTGCAATTGCTGTCCCTAGGACACGAGGCACCCAAGCCGCGTGAAGCCAAGGCACTGATCCTGGCCCCAACACGCGAACTGGCCATCCAGATCTCCGACAGCGTTGCAGCCTATGGCAAGTTCCTCGGCATCCGTCGCACGGTCGTACTGGGCGGTGTGAACCAAAACCCGCAGGTAAAGGCGCTTACCAGAGGCGTCGACGTATTGATCGCCACACCAGGCCGCCTTTTGGACCTGGCCAACCAGGGCCATGTGGACCTGTCAAGCGCCCATACGCTGGTTCTCGACGAAGCCGACCGCATGCTGGACATGGGCTTCATCAACGATGTTCGCAAAATCATTGCGATGCTGCCCAACAAGCGGCAGTCCCTGCTGTTTTCAGCCACCATGCCACCCGATGTTGCCAAGCTGGCTGACAAGATCCTCAACAACCCGGTTCGCATCGAGATCACGCCCAAAGTTGTTACCGTTGATCGGATCACCCAACAGGTGTTCTTCGTTGAAGGTAACGAGAAGAAAGACATGTTGCTGCGCATTATCGACGATCCTTCGGTAGAACGGGCCATTGTCTTTACGCGCACAAAGCACCGGGCCAACCGCGTTGCCGAAGCCCTGGACCGCGCCGGTCATACCGCTGTCGCTATTCATGGCAACAAGTCTCAAAATGCCCGGCAGAAAGCCCTTGGCCAGTTCAAAGATGGTACCGCGAGTGTTCTGGTTGCAACCGACATTGCCGCACGCGGCATTGATGTTGATGATGTTACCCATGTCATTAACTACGAGCTACCCAACGAACCAGAAAGCTATGTTCACCGCATTGGCCGCACCGCACGTGCAGGTGCCGATGGTGCTGCGCTATCTTTGTGCGAAGCTACTGAAGTAGGCTACCTCAACGACATTGAGAAACTGACCAAAAAGAAGCTTGAAGTCGTTCATGGCGATAAGCCCGCAGCGAAAAAGCCTGTTCGCAATGGCGGCGGTGGCGGCCGCGGCGGTCGTGGCGGCGGCAGACGCTCTGGCGGTGGTCGTTCTGGTAATGGGGCAGGCCCAGGCGGCAACAACCAAGGCGGGCAAAAGGCCAGAAGCGGCCAAAAGCCACGCCGCTCAAAGAGCAAGCAACGCAACAAGTCTGGCGGCCAAGGCAACAAGCGCGCCGCTTAATCCAACGCGAATTTTGGAGCCGATGAAACTGATCGGCTCCAACATGACCTTCAAACCCACTCAATAGAGATCTAGCTACCGCAGCAGATTTAACCCTGCGCTCAATCTCTTCTCCATTACGCCCTCCTAGAAGTTTGACTTGATGCCGACATAGGCACCAAGGCCAGGGTTCACAAAACCGAAGACATCCTCGTAGGTTTCGTCAAAAGCGTTCTCAATGCGCCCTGTAATGGAGAAATGCTCGTTAACCGGGACCTCTGCCGCCAAGGTCAGAAGAACATAACTGTCTAGTGTGACAATTTCTGAGGGCTGAGGATAAGGCGGGAAGAAGATATCTCGCGCATCACCGGTGATGCCTGCATTCAGGCTCACCATGGAACCGCCAGACCATTCATAGCGCACAAAGACTGAACCCGTATGGCGTGGGCGTCTCAACTCAGGCACATAGTCGCCGACAAAGTCCTGCTCTTCAGCCTTGATATAGGCGTAATTTGCGGCAATCAGCCAGTGATCATCTGGGCGATACTCAAAGTCCAGTTCGATACCGAGGCGGCGGCTTTTGCCATCCTTATTCGCTGCGGTGAACAGATAAGTATCGGAATCAAAGACAAAACCATCAATTTCGTCTTCCAGTTCTGTATAGAAGCCCGTAAGGCTGATGCGAGCCGCTCCACCCGCGAAGTCCTGGTCAACACCAATTTCATAATGGGTAGACCGTTCCGGTTTCAAATCCGGGTTACCAAGGAATTGGTCAGCAAAAAAGCCAAATCGCTCAGTAAATGTTGGGGACTTTTGACCCGTGCCAGCACTGGCCCGCAAGCGTGTTGTATCGGTAACGCTGTAGCTAACGCCCGCGCGCCAGGTCACCACATTGTCGAAATCTGAATTGTCGTCATGGCGCACACTCCCCATAAGCGTCAGACGGTCGCTTGCTTCCCAAACATAGTCAGCCACCAAGCCCAAATTCGTCATGGTTTGGTCGTGGTTAGGGTCGCCATAAATGCTGGCAATGCCCCGCTGATGATAATCCGTTTCGGCATAGTCTACGGCCAAGGTCAACGTATGGCCTTCTGCCAGCGATATGCCACTTTGCGAAGATAGTGTCAGCACTTGCGCAGCCGTGGACCCATTGGCAGCGCCATCGGCAAAATTGTCATTGTCCGTGTCGGTAAAACCAATATTGAGCTTTTGAACCAGACGATCGTTGAACAGATCCAACGTCAGGCCCGCGCCCAGATGCGTGTTTGTTGTCTTGGTAACGCGGTCGCCATCGCTGGGCAGGCCGGTGCTCCAATCGCTGGGGTCAAATTCGTTGGTGGCTTCCATATGGCGGGCAAAGAAGTCGACCCGCGCTGTATCAGATGGTGTCCACACCGCCCGGCCACTGACACTAACATTGCTGTAGCCGTCTTTCTCATCGCCCGTTCGAGACACATTAGAGCCCGCGCTATCGACATAGTCAGCACCAAGGCTGAAGCTAAAACGCTCTGTCCCGCCAGATACACCGCCACCCAAGCGGTAGGTATCGAAGCTGCCATATTCGCCGCGCAAATTAGCGTGGAAGCCGTCGCCGCCATCATCGGTGACAACGTTGATGACGCCAGCCATGGCATCGCTACCCCACAGTGCACTTTGCGGACCGCGGATAATCTCAACCCGCTCAACCTGCGTCGCCATGAGGTGTTCCCATAGCAATTCATCGGCACCCGCAGGGTCATTGGCTCGCACGCCATTGATCAGCACCAGCACATGATTCGCTTCGCCGCCGCGCATCCGCAATTGCGACTGGCCGCCAACGCCACCAGAGCGTGCCATAGCAATGCCGGCTTGGTCTTTGATGATATCGATAAGCTGGATGGAACCACGTGCGTCAATAAAGTCGCGATCCAGAATGGTGGCCGCTGTTGGCAGTTGTTCCACCGTCACAGGCGACCGCGCCGCCTCGACGATAATAATGTCAGCAGTTTCCTCGGCAAATGAAGAGGAGATGGACGCCATTGATAACAGCGTCGTCGCAATAAGCAGTCTGTTCACGTGAACAGTCCTTTCAGGCCACACCCGGGCATTGTGTCGGTGATGGAAGAAAGGACAGTCGCAGCAAGAAGTCCAGATACTACGATACATCCGGACACCCCTCGTGCCGACTGATTAGAACTGTAGGCCGGTCTCCGGACTCGTAAGTGACGACAAAACGCCAGGGCCGCGGCCTTCCCATGCATATCGTTTTGCACAGTGGCCTTTAAGCGAACCCGTTACTTACTTACCGTTGCGGGGGCAGTGCTGGGTTTATTGCCAAAGGCAATGCACCAGCTTCCCGTTTCATTTCGTCGCCGTATTCAACAACAAAACACCTACAGCAGGTGGCGCACCTTTAGGTGAGTGTGGCCAGCGACACAACACCTATTTTGTAACCGGTCGGTAACAAAGGCTTGCATCACCCCCTTCTGGCGCCCATATTAGACATCCAACCAAAAAGGTGCGCCATGTCGACGATGAAGCAAGAGCAGGTCAAAAAAAGTAACCAGGACACGATGGACGAATGGGTCCTTGATGTTGAGCGAGACCCGTACGACATCCCGCTGGGGAAATTGAACCCTGCCCACCCTGCCGTGTTCCAGGCCAACAAAACCAAAGCCTATTTCGAGCGCCTCCGTGCCGAGGCACCCGTCCACCTATGTGAAGACAGCCAGTTTGGTCCCTATTGGTCGATCACCAAATATCACGACATCCAATATGTCGATCGGCACCACGACCTTTTCTCATCTGACATCACAAATGGTGGCATCCGTGTTGGCGGCAAACCCATTGAGGGCGAGCCCAACCCCATGACCCACCTGCCCATGTTCATCATGCAGGATCCGCCCTATCACGATGACCAACGGGCCGTTCTGGCCCCCAAATTTCGGCCCAACAATATGCGCGAGCTAGAACCGTTGATTCGCCAACGTGCCGGCTTCATCCTCGACAATCTCCCCCGTAATGAAGACTTCAACTGGGTTCGCGAGGTCTCTGTTGAGCTAACGGGGCAAATGCTGGCAACGCTTTTCGGCATCCCCCAGGAAGACCGCCACCTGCTGATTCATTGGTCTGACACAGTAGAACGCTTGGGCGACCCAAATTATTTTGAAACTGTCGAAGACGGCTTCAAAGAATTGTGGAAGTGCTTTGAATATTTCGATGCGGTATGGAAAAAGCGCGCCAAACAAAACGAGCCTGCCAACGACCTTATTTCCATGTTGGTCCACGGCGAATCAACCAGCAACATGCCTCCCAATGAGTTCTTGGGGAACATGATCCTGCTTATTGTTGGCGGTAACGACACCACCCGCAATTCCATTTCTGGTGGCGTATTGGCCTTGAACCAGTTTCCCGATGAATACGCCAAGCTGAGGGCAAACCCCGACATTATCCCCAATATGGTTAACGAGATTATTCGATGGCAAACGCCGCTGGCCCATATGTGTCGCACCGCCATGGAAGACACCGTATTGGGTGGCCAGCAAATCAAGAAGTGGGACAAAATCGTCATGTGGTATGCCTCGGGCAACCGTGATGACGACATTTTCGAAGACGCCGACCAATTCAAGATAGACCGCCCCAAGCTGCCCCGGCACCTGTCCTTCGGCCAAGGCCTTCACGTATGTCTCGGTCAACGTCTGGGCGAGATGCAATTGCGGGTCATCTGGGAAGAAATCATGAAACGATTTGATAATATTGAGGTCGTTGGCGACCCCACCTATCTGCGTTCCAGTTTCATCCAGGGCATTACTGATCTGCCTGTACGGCTGCGCGACTAGGCAACTACAGCCTACTCATTGCCTTTCCCCCCCTTTGTTTGCGAAAGTACAGCCTACGGGGGGAGAAACGGATGTCTGAATTATACAGCCACATTGCAGTGCTAGTTTCCATTGTCATTGCATTGGGGATGGCCGAGCTGGTTACCGCGTGGGGGGACCTACTACGCAACAGGCAGGTTGTTACTTTCTATTGGACTCATGCCTTTTGGACAGTGTTCATCCTTGTAATGATGATCCAGTTCTGGTGGGGATTCTGGAACTTTAACTCGAATGAAAGCTGGACAATTATCTCTCTCACGACCCTGGTTTTTCAGAACCTGTTGGTGGTGCTAACCGCCCAGATGTTAGCCCCCAAAATCGCAGCGGGCCAGCCCGCAAATATGAAAGAATTCTTTTACTCCAACAGCAAGTTATTCTTTCTTTTGGCCGCCATGATGCTCGTATGCCTAACACTAAACGACATCTTTCTCTTGAACTTGCCCTTGTGGCATAGCGAAAATCTGGTTCGCGCCATAGGAACCACCCTTTGCCTGATCTCGGCATTTAGCCAAAACGAAAGAATTCACATTGTTATGGCCATGACCGCTACTGTCCTGTTCGCTATTTTCTTGGCGTTCGGTTAAGCGAACGGAGGGTACCTAAACAGCAAAACTCGGGGGCTTCCAACACAATTCAGCACCAGATACAGATGACCAGCAGAAAGCAGAACTTCTTAAGATGTCTCATCCGGCGAGCTGTGCTATGAAGCGGACATCACACGGCGCATAAGCGCCCCAATTGTTTCGACAAAGAGGAAACCCCAATGAGCCACCCACAGCTTGATCTAACCAACGACCAACTGCTGACGTCCACCCGCGCCGTGCGCAAGCGGCTCGATCTGGACCGCGAAGTGCCCCTTGATGTACTCAAAGAGTGCCTCACCGTAGCCACTCAAGCGCCCACAGGCTCCAACGCCCAAAGCTGGCAGTTCATGCTGATCACGGACCCTGAAAAGAAAGCCAAGATCGGTGAATTTTACCGCCAAGCCTACGAAGTATACAAAACCCTGCCCATGTCCATCCATCACCTGAACCAGGGCACCGGCGACGCAGCCCAGCAGACCAGCCAGGACAAGTCGGCCTCTTCTGCTGACTATCTCGGCGAAAACATGGGCAAAGTGCCCGCCATGCTTATCCCCATGGTTGCTGGCCGCACCGACCTGCCTGTGCCTGAAGGCATGCCCGCTATCGTTGGGCAAGCTTCCCAGATGGGGTCAATTATCCCCGCAGCATGGAGCTTTATGCTGGCCGCCCGCGCCCGTGGCATCGGCACAGCCTGGAGCACGCTTCACCTGTTTTATGAGCGCGAAATTGCTGAGCTTCTAGGCATTCCCTATGACGACTTCATGCAAATTGCGCTGATCCCCATCGGCTATACAATTGGCACCGACTTCAAGACAGCCTATCGCCCGCCGCTGGAAACAGTGATGCACGTTAACGAATGGTAGGTCACACCTAAGCATGCCAATTAAAAGCCTCGCTATAGCGGGGCTTTTTTTTGGCGCGACAATCATGGCCTGCACCGTTTCTCCCAATGAATTGGATTAATCTGCCCAGACGCGCTATCTAGGCCACAGCGCAACGCTCTTAATGGAAAGAATCACTATGCTCGATATGGCACTACGCGGCGGCACAATCGTAGACGGCACTGGCAACCCCTCTTACCAGGGCGATGTCGGCATTAAAGATGGAAAGATCGTTGAAGTTGGGGCCAATGTTGGCGAGGCGACCCGCACGATTGATGCGAGCGGTGCCATCGTAACCCCCGGTTTTGTAGACATTCACACCCATTATGATGGCCAAGTATCGTGGGACAGCCTGATGGCCCCTTCCTCCATCAATGGCGTAACGTCAGTGGTCATGGGCAATTGCGGTGTCGGCTTTGCCCCCGCAAAACCCGACAAACATGATTGGCTGATCGCCCTTCTTGAGGGTGTGGAAGACATCCCTGGCACAGCACTTGCCGAAGGCCTAACCTGGAACTGGCAGAGCTTCCCAGAATATCTTGATGCCATCGACGCACGAGACTTTGCCGTCGATATTGGCGCTCATATGCCCCATGCAGCATTGCGGGCCTTCGTTATGGGCGACCGTGGCGGCGACCAAAATGAAGAGCCAACCCCAGCTGAAATAGACCAGATGGAAGACCTGATCACTGAAGCTCTCGATGCGGGCGCCGTCGGGTTTTCAACGTCCCGCACCTACTTGCATCGCTCACGTGATGGTGGCTCCATTGGCACTCGCAAGGCACTGGCAGAAGAATTAATGGCCGCAGCGCGCGCCATTCGCAGCCATGGCAAGGGCGTTATTCAGCTGATCTCAGACGCGTATTTAACAGCCGATGATGATTTTGCCTCGCGCGAACTGGACCTGATCGAATTGCTGGCTTCTCAATCTGAAGGGCGTTTGTCCTTTACCATCCAGCAAACCGACGATGCCCCAGACCGCTGGCGCATGATCTTTGAGCGCATCGACAGAATGGTCAACAAAGGCCTTAACGTGCGCGGCCAAGTAGGCCCCCGCCCCATTGGGTTGATCATGAGCTTTGCCACCACTGTCAACCCATTTTACCTGACGCCAACATGGAAAAGGCTGGCCAAAGGCCCCCTTGAAGACCGATTGGCCTCCCTGGCCACCCCTGAAATACGCGCCCAGATTATTGAAGAACACCGGATGGACCGCCGTACCGGCCTGATCGATACTGTCACCAAAGGTTATAACCGGATGTTCCGCATGACGGACCCGGTGGATTATGAACCCTCCGCTGACACATCCCTGGAAGCCGAAGGCAACCGCTTGGGCAAAGAGCTCGATGAACATGCCTATGACGTACTGTTGGAAGAAGGCGGCAGAAGGTTGCTTTATTCACCCGCCATCAATTTCAGCTATGGCGACTTGAACGACGTGCACGGCATGATGACCCACGAAAACGCCCTTTACGCGTTGTCCGACGCGGGCGCCCATTGCGCTACCGTTTGCGACGGCAGCTTTCCCACCACCTCACTGGGCCTGTGGTCCAAGGGTAACAAGGCCGGGAAAACAGTCCCCGTAGAGCAATTGGTCCATGGCTATACCCAGCGCAACGCAGAACATGTTGGCTGGCATGATCGCGGTGTCATCGCGGAAGGCTATCTGGCAGATTTGAACATCATCGATCTGGAAAACCTAGACCTCAGCCCACCCGAGATCGTTGCCGACCTACCCGCAGGCGGCACTAGGTTACTGCAAACCTCCAGCGGCTATCGCACCACCATCAAAAGTGGCGAAGTAACCTTCGAAAATGGCGTCTCCACGGGGGCATTGCCTGGTGGACTATTGCGTGGAGAGCAGCGCCTTTAGCAGCAAAACAACTAAAGCAGCACTAATTTAAGAGAACATAAAAAGGGGAGAGCCAGCATGGCTATTGATTTTGAAATACCGGCAGAAGCCAAAGCAATGCGCGAACGCGTGCGTACTTGGGTGGAAGAAGAATGCCGCCCGGCCGAACAGGCCATGGAAAACGGCACACCTTTCAAAGAGACATTGGATGCCTTGCGCGTAAAAGCACGGGCGCAAGGCCTATGGTGCCCCTTCATTCCTACAGAATTTGGCGGCATGGGCCTGGGGCCCCTCGCTAATGCACTTGTGCAGATGGAATTGGGCGAAAGCTATCTGGGTGCCCTGTCCATGAACACGCAGGGTCCAGACGATGCGACCATGCTGACGCTTCTGGAACATGGCACTGACCACCAGAAGGAAAAATACCTCAAGCCCCTTCTTAATGGCGAAAAGCGCATCTGTTATTCCATGACCGAAAAGGTCGCAGGGGCCGATGCCACAGGCATGCGCACCTCCGCCGAGAAGAATGGCCAAGGCAATTACGTGCTGAATGGTGAAAAGTGGTTCTCCTCTGCCGCCGGCGTTGCCGACATTGCGGTGGTAATGGCCCGCACCAACCCGGAAGCGCCACGCCATCAGCAATTTTCTACCTTCATCGTCGAGTTACCCAATCCGGGTTATCGGATCATCCGCAATATTGGCACCATGGCGCTGCATGGCCCGCTGACAGATGAACTTGGCGGCACCCACTCCGAGATCGAAATCAAGGACCTGATCGTCCCCGAGGAAGACCTTCTCGGCGGCGAAGGCCAGGGCTTTGCCATGGGGCAACACCGTTTGGCTTATGGCCGCTTGCGCCACGGCATGCACAATGTCGCTATGGCCCAACGTGCCTTGGACTTGGCAACAGCGCACATCACCCAGCGCGAAACCTTCGGCCAACTGCTAGAGAACCGCCAAGCCGTGCAGTTCATGCTGGCTGATTGCGCACAAGACCTCTACATCGCGCGTCTGATGCTGCTGCACATTGCCTATAAGGCCGAAAATGGCATGGATTTGCGACAGGAAAACGGCATTGCCAAGGTTTACCTGGCCAATATGGTGCACAGGGTTGTCGACACGGCCATCCAATTGCACGGGGCGCTCGGCTATTCCACCGACACACCACTGGCCGGCTGGTACACTCACATCCGCTCTCAACGCCTTGTTGACGGCGCTGATGAAGTGCATCGCTGGAAAACCGGCAAGAACGTGATTGCTGCCTTCAAGGAACACGGCACAACGGCCATGGCAGCGGGCGGGGATTTGCTCTAGGAAAACGGGTCAAGTCATCAAAGGGGTTAGAGTTAGATCACTCTAACCCCTTCCACAGCAACCCTGTTTCATCACCATCAGAAGGTCCTGTTCATGGCTGATCTGCCACCGTGCCCGCAATGCCAGTCGCCATATGCCTATGAAGACCAGAACTTGTTGGTCTGTCCGGAATGCGCCCACGAATGGGCCCCTGGCGATGAAAGTACTGGTAGTAATGCGAGTGAAGAAGCGGCCAGGGTCACCCGCGACGCAGTTGGCAATGTCCTCAGCGAGGGCGATACGATCACAGTGATCAAGGATCTGAAGATCAAAGGCTCGTCGCTCGTGGTCAAGGTTGGCACCAAAGTGAAGAACATTCGCCTCGTAGACAACGTCGCTCGGTCTGGGCGCCTAAGTCGCAAATGCTCTTCATCGACTCGCTTGCTCGTCGCGTGCCGGTCAACGCTATCACTTTGTACAAGGATGAATCGGGGGAGTTCCCGGTCTGGGAAGTTATCGATGGGAAACAACGCCTGGAGACATTCCTCTCGTTTAAGAATGATAAATTGGTAGTGGATCAAGATGTCATCGAAGCTGCAGATGAGGACGAAATAGCAGATGTGGGCTTGGAATTGGCCGCCCCTCTATACGGAAAGAAATTCTCGGAGCTCGATCAAACGACTAGTAATCTCTTGCTCCAATATGAACTGCCAGTTTTCGAAGTTAGCGGCGATAGGAAACAAGCCGTTCAAGCCTTCACACGGATGAACAACAACTCTTACATTCTGAAGCCGCAGGAAATCCGCAACGCTGTCTACGCAAAGTCGAAGTTCTTGGATGTGGTAAAGGAACTCGATACTGCCTTCGCCCAGCATTTCTCGGGAGAAGAAGGCGCAGGCTTGCTTGCTTTAGGGATCACGAACGAGAACGGAATTAGAAGGATGCAGGACCTGCAATTCCTTTCAGAGCTGATTGCCTTAGCGCTCGATGGAGAGCAGCATCGCCGCGATTCCTTGAATGGCTACTACGACAAATACCAAACGCCTGGTAAGACAGCAATGAAGGAACTGCAGGCGGCGAAGGACGAAGTGCTAAAGGTACTTTTACAACTCGCTGATATATCTGAGAAAACGCCGCTGGCAGTGCATCACTTTCCGAACCCCGGCACTTGTGAGAACGATGTTTATGCCTTGGTTGGCGCCTTGCTAGAGCGAGGCACATTCTCTACGGCTCAGATGACGAAACTGCAGCCATCCATTAAAAAAGCACTCAGCGAGTTCAGGCGTCAGGTGAAACTCTATATTGCCACATCGCGAGGCGATATTGACGACTATGACATCGATAACGCCCCAGACACAGTGGCCAGATATGCTCAAACACTCTTGGGTGGGCAGCAAAATAGCATAAAAAGGAGGGCGGATCGTAGGGAAGCAATTACCGAACTTCTGGCTGGAGTCTCCGCCCCCCCAGCAACGATCGATTTTCGGACGCTATACGGCAGCTAATTTGGTCCCGCTCGATCGACAAGAAATGCGCCCGGTGTGGCGAAAAGGTTGCTCATGAGGATTATCATGCCGGCCACATCCAGGCAGCTGCTCTAGGCGGCGTTGCCAATATTGATAACGGGCGCGTTGAGCATGCAAAGTGTAATCAAGAAGCAGGTGCGGATTGATTCGCCCTGCTAACTTCCCGAATGTGCGTCCAACTGGTGTTTTGGCAGACCTCTCGTTGTATTTGCGGAACGATAGTTGCGACTAAATATCGTCTGCGAAGAAAAATCACTCTTGCCGAATTTTAAGTTCAATTATCAGCTTCAATTCTTGCGTCGACTGTGCCGCAATCGTGCCGCGTATCACCCCGCTACATAGCTAACTATTGGCGCACCCGACAGGATTCGAACCTGTGACCTCTGCCTTCGGAGGGCAGCGCTCTA
>Ga0055584_100001289_pt1 | contig 24582 bp, 22 predicted proteins | sample OSDHelmetaG_FD_58716 | JGI IMG/M metagenome (GOLD analysis project Ga0055584, IMG submission 58716) | Pelagic marine sediment microbial communities from the LTER site Helgoland, North Sea, for post-phytoplankton bloom and carbon turnover... | ecosystem: Environmental > Aquatic > Marine >...
CGAACCGGGACGCCTTGCGGCACAGCCACCTGAAGACTGCGTGTCTACCAATTCCACCAGATCGGCAAGCGCGGCAATACTACGCGATGGCATGTCGGAACACCAGCGGGTTTTTTCGCTCATAACAGCCATTCGCATTGCGCGGCTTCCTGGGTGGCCTGCCGATAACGACGCAGGCGGTAACCAAGTTGCGGTGCTTCACTACTCAACTCACAAGCGCGTGCGGTGCGTAATCGCGCAATGCGGCAACCGTCGGCACTGGTGAGCTGTTGCCATCCGAGCGCACCAAAGGGCAACTCCCCGCCTTCGTCGGCCGAGCTGAGATCAATCCCAGCGGCTTGCGCGACGCCATCCACTATCAAGTACCAAAACCCCGGCTCAGTCGCGAATCCGGTGCCGGGCGCAAGTTCGAACTCGTCGGCCACGTCACACAGGCGTTCAATTACAGCGGTGGTGAGTGCTTGCAGCGCAGGCGCACGCGCTAGCCGGTCACGCAGTTGCCAGCGTGAGCGCAAGCCCGGAACCAGCCCTTCGGAGCGGACAAATGCATGAAATGTCTCTTCGGAGAATTCACATAACATGACCGGGGTGCGTGCAACCACACTCGCATTGCGGCTGTGTGCACCAGTAACAACGGCCATTTCGCCAAGGAAGTCCCCCGCTTCGCGGGTACCGACAACATGGCCAGACTCGCCATCATGCGCAATCACGTCACAATCGCCAAACAACACCAGGTACACGTTTCCGCGGGTCGTGTCGCCCTGTTTCAAAATCACGTCGTCGCGATTGAATCTGAGAATTCGTTTGTCCGTCAGCAAGGCGTTCAGCCAACGCCGTGGTACTGGCGCGCTGAAGTTGGCTTGGAAAAACTCAGTCGCGCGGATGGTCAACAAATCACCTTCGCCCTCGACGATGGCATAGCGCTTGCCGGCACTCGCCAACGAAAATGTAGACGTGAATTGTTCGGGTAGCCGGTCAACATGCACAAACACTATTTTCTCAGCGCGCGAGCCCAGCGCATCCGCAGGGTCACCGTGTATGACCCCCATGCCCCCATCAGCGACCAGCAAATCAAATTCTGCGCGGTACAAACGTCGCAAATTAGTCTCGGTACTCTCACGCAGCAGTCCTTGCGCGCGCATTTGCGCTATTTCGTTGAAACTCTGGTTGTCGCCAGCAACGCAAATAGTATGTTTACGCCCCAGATGATTCAGGCTAAACGTGACACCGATGGTCGGAATGCTATGCACCGTTACGTGTGTCTCAATCTCCAGACCGAAGTATGACAAGGTCTCGCCAACCACTAACTCCACAAACTCGAAACACTCAGCCACGGCACTGCGCTGCCAACCTAGCGCCATCGACAATTTGATCAGCAACATTTCATAGACTTCGCGCGTGCTCAGCAATTCTATCCGCCGCGGCGCGAGCATCATTGGGAACATGTTGCAGTGGTCGTCGTGCAAATGGGTGAGCAATACGGTCGAGACTTGATTCTTCGATAGACCGCGCGCCCACAAGTGCTGATCTACGAACGGGATGCAGTCAATCAACATCAAATTTCCATTGAAGTTGAGAATCATTCCGGTAGAGGCTTCCTCCGACGAAAATCCAGATGCACCACCGAGGATATCTATGCCAAAAGTCATCGAGGCGTGCGGTGTTTGATCGGGATGCAGCGGATATGGCGGCATGATCTCACTCGGCTCGCTCAGATCCACCGCGATGCTTTCGCCATCATGGCTGACGCTGTAACGATCCCAGCCAACACTCACGATGGTCGCGCCATCCACATCCACTGGCCCATCGTCGAGCAGGTAGATATCGAAGAAATCGCGCACTCTCAAGACCTCGCCTGATTGTGCCTTGAGGGCAAAAAACTTCTGCGCGTTCAACCACTCTTCGCGTTGCTCCGGCTCAGTTCCCCAACCGGTAAGTTCTTCGCGCGTTGGCCCAAGCAAGGTCAGGCGCAAGACCTCGAGCGCTTGCTCGACCTGCGCGCGATAACCTACGAGACGCAGCCTACGACCTTCTTGTAAACCCTTCGAGATAAACAGGAAGTGATAGAGCGGGAACTCAAGATTGTTAAGCAGTACGTCACTACATTCGCGACTATCTCGTAACACCAAGGTATCAAGTTGGAAGATACCGTTACGCACGAGTGATTTGATTACTTCCGGGGGTTGTCCAAATAACACCGCTCGCTTGTCGATCATTACGACCTGACAACCGCCCATCGGATATACCAATTGCATCAACAGCTTCTCCACGGTGGACCAAGCACCAACAAGCTCTGCTGGCCTTGATACACGCAAGACTCGACGATGTCGAATTAATCGCCTAAATCGAGCATGACGAACGCAAGTTTTACGGTATCGTTACGCGGCCTTCGACAAACTCCCACGCCTTGCACGCGCTGCAAGGCGCTTGCGATCCGTAGAATTATCGCCTGCAACCGGATGTAACATTGTTTGACTATGACACCCTGGGACCAACGCGCCGCGCGTTATCTAGTAAAACCACTCGCGCGCGCAGCCGTGACCCCGAACCAGTTAACTGTGTTGACGATGGTGCTAGCGCTGCTCGGCGCAGGCCTGCTCGGCGCAGGCGATCCGGTACTCGCTAACTGGGGCGCCGCAGTATTCGCATTGTCTCGCTTCTTAGACCATTTCGACGGCGAACTCGCGCGCCTTACCGGTCAAGCGACGCGCCTCGGCTATTACTTAGATTACATCGCTGGCGTGCTTGCTTATGCCGGACTGTTCATTGGCATCGGCATCGGCCTCGCCACAGGCCCTCTAGGAGCTTGGGCACTAGTGTGTGGTGGCATCGGTGCCACCTGCGCGTTCATCGCCATGCCGTTGAATCTAGGGCGCGACAGCCTGCAAGCAAATAATGATGCCATCGGCTATCCGGCGTTCGCGGGCTTCGAATTAGAGGATGGCATCTATTTATTAGTGCCAGCCACCTGGTGTGGGCTGCTACCGGGCTTCTTTGTGTTAGCTGGCGCCAGCGCCAGTGTGTACGTAGCGTGGACGCTATATAGTTATTTGCGCGAGCGCATGGAGCGGTAGAAATGCCAGGTGATGACCAGCGCGGCTATGGGCGCGCCGACCGCCGCACAAAACAGGATCTCCGTATTCCAGCCCAGCGCCATCGCGATGGGCACCGCCAGCATCGCATCGTCCGGGTCAAAACCTGCGGCGCCACTAAATTTCGCGCTGCCTGTTCCAGCAAGCTGTTCGACCCACATCATTACCACTAATACGTAAGCGATCGCAGCGCCCGCAACTAGCCCCAGCCACACTCCAAGCGGGCCAAAGCCAGCCGCGCTGACACCAACGCCAATGCCAATCATAACTGCGGAGTTAACCAGCGCGTCGGTAACGATGTCGTAGACATGTCCAAACCGCGAATAGCTTTTTTGCACACGTGCAAGAGCACCATCGGCGCGGTCGAGCAGCATCGACAACAAGAAAACTGCAGCCCCGACGACAATCCAGTTTTGGGAAACGCTAGAGAAACACGCCGCGGCGACCAAGCCCGTGACCAAGCGCGCGCTCGTGAGGTGATTAGGACGCACTCGAGTCGGTACTAGCAGCCCAACTGGCGCCCTAACAATTCGATGCAACCAAGTATCGTGACTCACGGACAGCGCGAGTCGTTACTGCGCATCTCGTCGGACATTTTTGCCAGCCCAAACAGCACCGTGGGCTAGTCGAACGGATGCCGGCGAACAATCGTCTCTGAGCGCTCAGGCCCGGTCGAAATCAAGTCCACTTCCGCACCTATGAGTTCCGACACGCGGCGCAAATAGGCACTGGCATTAGCCGGCAGTTGCGACTCAAGCGTCAAGCCAGCAGTGGGCTGCGACCAGCCGGGCAAGTCTTCGTACACGGGTACACATTTAGCCAACTCGTCCGCCCCGGCTGGTGGCCGAGCGCGGCGCACGCCGTCAATGTCATAAGCGATCGCAATCCGGACCGTATCAAGGCCATCGAGAACATCTAGTTTGGTCACTGCCAAGCCGGTGATCCCGTTGAGTCGCACCGCATGGCGCAAAGCGACGGCATCAAGCCAGCCGCAGCGCCGCGCCCGTCCAGTGGTGGCGCCAAACTCGGCGCCAACGCGACCGAGGCGCTCGCCTATCTCATCGTCAAGTTCGGTCGGGAAAGGGCCACTGCCGACACGCGTCGTATACGCTTTGGTGATACCTAATACGTAATCGATACTACCCGGGGCGAAACCACTGCCACTCGCGGCACCGCCAGCGGTTGTAGTGGAAGATGTCACATACGGGTAGGTGCCGTGGTCGATATCCAGCAAGGTACCTTGCGCGCCTTCGAACATTAGTCGCTGGCCCGAAGCGTGTGCTTCAAACAGCGCCTCACCAACATCGCCGATAAGCGGCAACAAGAAATCTCCAGCCTGCTTTGCTTCCGCTAAGACATCATCAAATTTGAGCGGCTCGCCCCCAAAAAAAGTAGTCAGTACGTGATTGTGATATTCGACCACTTCTTCGAGTTTAGTTGCCAACCCTTGATGGTCAGACAAGTCACATACACGTATTCCACGACGCGCTACCTTGTCTTCATAAGCGGGGCCGATACCACGTCCGGTCGTACCGATGGCCTTCGCACCGCGACGCGCTTCGCGCGCCACATCGAGTGCCACGTGATAGCTCAAGATCAAAGGACAGGCGGCGGATACGCGCAAGCGATCAGACACCGGCACGCCACGGGCCTCAAGCTCATCAACTTCCTTACGCAATGCCTGCGCGGACAACACTACGCCATTGCCGATGTAGCACATCACGCCTGGACGCAAAATTCCAGACGGCACGCAATGCAGCACGGTCTTCTGATCACCAACCACCAAGGTATGGCCAGCGTTGTGTCCGCCCTGAAAGCGTACAACGGCCTGCGCCCGCTCGGTCAGCAGATCAACGAGTTTGCCTTTGCCTTCGTCACCCCATTGGGTGCCGATTACTACTACCGCTCTAGCCATGCGCGTAAGGCCTGAAAGGCCACCCTCAAGTTCAATTTAACCAATGCGTTTAGTGCACCGCACGCCTTAATCAGATGCCGTGACGCTTACAACCTCATAAGCACCATCGGCGCCGGCGACAAGTTTTCGGTCACAACCAAGCTCATCCATATATACCGGTACGCCCGGCAACGCCGTCACAACCCGTTCCCCGCGCGCGCGCAGCCGAGCAATGGCAGCGCGCAGCTTGTCATCCGAACCGTAGGGCGCAAGCACTGCTCCGCGTGAGCCATTCGGTGTTTGCGTGAGCATCAAAAGAGTCCGCAAATCAGTGCTAAAGCCAGTTGCGGCGCGCGCGCGCCCAAATGCGGCACCAACACCATCGTAGCGCCCGCCGCGCGCAATTTCTTGCCCGTGGCCCGCTGTAAACGCCGCAAAAACGACGCCCGGATGATAGTGGTATCCGCGCAGTTCCGCGAGATCGATGTGCACCTCAATTTGTGGCGCATTTGCACTGACACCAGCGGCAAGTTGCTCCACTTGCGCAAGCGCACGACTCACTTGCGCATCATCTGCTGGCAAGCACGCGCGCGCCCAATCGAGCACCCCCATGTCACCATTCAAGCGGACCAGTTGGATCAGTGAATCAGTGTAGGCACTAGGCGCAAGCTCGGACGCAATTGCTCGCACGTCACTATCAGATTTGCGCTGTAGAGCCTCAAACAAGCGCTCGTGTTGGCTCGGAGTCGCGCCCGCACACGCCGCCAAGTGTCTGAAGATACCGACGTGACCGAGGTCAACATGCAAGGACGCAATGCCTGCCTGTGACAGCGAAGCGAGCATCAGTGACACGATCTCTACGTCGCTCTCAACGCCTGGATGGCCGTACAACTCGGCGCCGACTTGCACCGGCGAGCGGGTACGCACTATGCCCGCCGGCATTGTGCGTAACACAGTACCGATGTAACACAAGCGACTGGGTCCTTCACGGCGTAACTGGTGCGCATCAATGCGCGCAACTTGTGGCGTCATATCCGCGCGCACGCCGAGTGAGCGGCCAGACTCAAAGTCAGTTAGTTTAAAAGTTTGGCGGTCGAGGTCGCTGCCTGCCCCGATCAACAGAGAATCGAGGTACTCGACCAAGGGTGGGATTACGAGGTCGTAACCCCAACAGTCGAAAAGGTCGAGCAAGCCACGACGCAATTGCTCATAGCGTGCACCATCTGGCGGCAATACTTCATCGAGCCCAGCTGGCAATTGCCAGTGCGCTGGCGTGCCCGTTGAAATAGTATTCATCGCACAAACGCGAGCAACAATGCTCCTGCGACCATGCTAATCAGACCAGTCCAACGCAACGCGTTATCACTCATACTACTTATTCGCTCGAGGGTGTCGCGTACGCGGCGCGGATTGATAAACGGCAAAATACCTTCCAGCACGAGCACCAGTGCAATCGCCGCCAGCAAGTCACCCCAGTTCACCAGTAGAAAGGCCTAGCGCATCGCCACCGAAGCGGCGACTTAGCGGCCGCCTTTCGGATCCTTAAAGTAGCGGAAGAAATCCGAATCGGGCTTGAACAGCAGCACATCGTTGTTGCCACCAAAGCTAGTGCGGTAGGCACTAAGGCTACGATACAGTGCATAAAACTCGCCGTCTTGCGAGTAGGCCGTCGCGTAGATTTCTGATGCCAGCCCGTCACCTTCACCACGGGTTTGCTCAGAATCTTTATGACCCTCAGCAAGCAACACTTCACGCTGACGTTCAGCCTTCGCGCGAATCACCTTAGCCTCTTCTTCACCGCGTGAGCGGAATTGCTTGGCAACCTCGGTGCGCTCTGCATTCATGCGCTGAAACACTGAGGTGCTGACTTCATCGGGAAGGTCGATGCGCTTAATACGCACGTCGACAATCTCAATCCCCAGATCCGACGCATATGTAGACAGCTCGTCAGTAGCGATTGTCATGATATCGGAGCGCTCACCGGAGACGACTTCTGCAATGCTGCGCGTTGAAAATTCATCTTTTAGCCGCTTTTGCACAACTTCAGATAGTCGCAGGGCTGCGTTGCTTTCGATGCCGCTGGTCGAGGTAAAGTACTTAGCGACATCATTGATTCGCCATTTAACGAATGAGTCGACCTTGACGTTCTTCTTTTCGCTGGTCAAGAACAACTGAGGCTCTGAATCGAGAGACTGAATACGGCCGTCGAATTTCAGTACGTTCTGAAAAATTGGCAGTTTAAAATGCAAGCCAGGCTCAAAATTCGAACGTTTAATTTCACCCAGTTGTCGCAAAATTGCGCGTTCGGTTTGGTGCACGGTGAAAAACGACTGCGACCCAACCAGCAACACCATCAAGCCAAGAATAATTAGTATGACGCGACTTTGTGCCATTAGCGACTCCTCCCACGCTGATTGCCGCCACCGCGGTTACGACGCAATTCATCAATGTTCGAGCTGCCCTCGCTCGACACCGTCTCGTTGGTCTTTGTCCCGGTGCTCGAATTGCGCGAAGAACGACTTGAGTCCATCAACTTGTCGAGCGGCAGATAGGTCAAATTATTGCCACCTTCCACATCCAGCATCACTTTGCTGGTATTCGCTAGCACTGACTCGACCGTCTCGATATAGATACGTTGACGGGTAATTTCAGGCGCCTTTTGATACTCGGCAAGGATTCTCAAGAAACGACTCGTCTCACCTTCTGCCGCCGCAACCACGCGCTCTTTATAAGCGAAGGCTTGTTGCCGGATAGCATTCGCTTCACCGCGAGCTTTCGGCACAATATCTGCAGCATAAGCGCGCGCCAAGTTCTTAGTGCGCTCTTCATCCTCACGTGCTTTAACCGCATCAGCGAACGCCGCTTGCACGGGTTCCGGTGGTTGCGCTTGTTGCATGTTCACGCTCATGACTAAAAGGCCGGTGCCATAGCGGTCCAAAATTATCTGGATGGCTCTGCGTGCGACTTCGGCAACCGCGCTACGACCTTCGGTCAGCACTGAGTCCATGGTCTGCTTACCGACAATTTCTCGCACCGCGCTCTCAGTCGCTTGGCGCAGGGTTTCGTCCGGCTCGCGCACATTAAACAGGAAGTCAGCTGCGCTCTTGACTCGATACTGCACGGCAAATTGCAGGTCGACGATGTTCTCGTCCTTCGTCAGCATCAACGATTCGCTTTCAACTGAGCCTTGCCCGGCGAGATTGCGGAAACCAACATCAGCGCTGCGCACCAGCTGCACGTTGACCAATTGCACCCCATCAATGCCATATGGCGCCCAGTGCGGACCAGGGCCTTCGGTGCGGTTGAGCTCGCCGAAGCGCGTAACTACTGCTTCTTCAGCAGGCTCAACGATATAGATGCCCAAGAGGCCCCAGCCAACCAGCAGGACTACCGCAACAATGCCCAAACCGGCGAAGCCCATGTTGCCACCTGAGGAGCTGCTGTCGTCGTTACCCGAGCCTGCGCCCTTACCACCGAACATTGCACTGAGCTTGCCTTGCAGCTTGCCTAGTACTTCATCCAGATCGGGAGGGCCTTGCTGACCATTACGACCACCGCTGCCCCACGGGTCTTTGTTGTCATTCCCCCCGCCGGGTTGATTCCAAGCCATTGATGAACTCCGTCATGCGGGCCGCGCACGGCCGAAGCAACGTATATGGGTATTGGGGGCAGACACAACAAGTGAAGTCCGCATTCGTAGCGACTGAACCGCCAAACGACCCCGGGACGCTCCCGGCGCCGTGCGCCAGCGAGCAAGCTGCCTATTGTGCCAACTTGACTGGTGCGGCGCTACCCGCAGTGTCAGTTAAGTCTGGAATAAGCTTGTTATTTTCGACCGCAACAAGATCCCGGTCTAGTTCCGCTTGCAACTGCACGGCATCAGGCACGTGCGGCTCTGCGGCAAGCGGCGCGCTCGGTACTGCCGTAATTAATATTTTCGGTCCCAACGCGTGCGCGACTGCCTGTACCGCATCTGCGTTGGCACGCACACGCAGCGTCCAGCCGAGTTCGTTGGCACTGGATTCACTGATAATTTCAAGTTGTGCGTAGAGCTTCGAACGCGCGGCACCCGCACCCCAGGGCACCAGGACATCATATAGCTGCAGGCTGCCACGCAGGCGTTCCGCGATCGCATCATGCAGCAAGGCCACACCATCGCCAGTGAGTGCAGAGAGCCATACCGCACTCACCGCTCCGCTAGCACCGCGATCCATGCGCGCAGGCATTTCTGGCACCGCATCGATCTTATTGTAAACCGCGAGCACTGGCACCTTGGACGCACCAATCCTGGCCAACACTGCATGAACTTGAGCGCTCTTCGCTTCGCGCTCAGGATCGGCCGCGTCAAGCACGTGCAACAGCATCGTCGCCTCGCGTGACTCCTCCAGGGTGGTCTCAAACGCCGCAACTAGCTCGTGCGGCAAATTGCGCACAAAACCAACCGTGTCGGCAAGAATAGCCTTTACACCACCCGATAGTTCGACTTTGCGCATGGTCGGATCTAGTGTGGCGAAGAGTCGGTCTTCGGCCAACACACCACTGCCCGTCAAGGTATTGAAAAGGGTTGATTTACCGGCGTTGGTGTAACCAACCAGCGACACTACGGGCACCTCAGCACGTTGGCGGGAACGTCGGCTTAGCGCACGACGCCCGCGCACACTTTCTAGGCGCTGACGAATCTGCTTAACGCGCTGGTTAAGCAGACGACGGTCCGTTTCCAGCTGCTTTTCACCCGGCCCGCGTAAGCCGATGCCACCCTTTTGCCGTTCCAGATGGGTCCAACCGCGCACCAATCGGGTCGACATGTGCCGCAGCTGCGCCAATTCGACCTGCAGCTTACCTTCGTAGGACTGCGCGCGTTGCGCAAAGATGTCCAGGATCAAGCGGGTCCTATCGACCACTCGGCACTTCAGCTCACGCTCGATATTGCGCTCTTGAGATGGACTGAGTTCAGCGCCAAAGATCGCCACGTCAGCATGCTGCTCGGCGCACAGATCATGCAACTCCTGAATCTTACCGGAGCCTAGGAATGTGCCTGGATCGGGATCACGCCGTGCGCTCTTCAATTCAGACAGAATGTCCACGCCAGCGGAGCGCACCAGCTCGCGCAGCTCCTGCATGTCTGCCTCTGAGCGCAAAGCTAGCGCCGAGTGCACGAGGATAGCGCCATCGCCACCATCGGGCCGTTCCTGCGCACCACTAAACAATCAAACGTCCACCTTGAGTTCGAGTGGCTTGTGCAACAACGACGCACGCCGCGGTGACACGCGGGTAGCGGTCACACGAATGTTCTTCTGAATGATTATTCGTCAAGCTCGTCCTCGGGTCGCGGCAGTTTGACGTTGCGCGCTGGCACGACGGTGGAAATAGCATGTTTGTAGACCATTTGGCTTACCGAGTTTTTTAGTAAGACGACAAATTGGTCGAAAGATTCGATTTGGCCTTGTAGCTTGATGCCGTTGACCAAAAAGATTGATACAGGCACGCGCTCCTTGCGTAGCGCATTCAAGAACGGATCCTGTAGCGACTGCCCTTTGCTCATATTCTTATTCTCCTAAAGCTGCGGACCAACTACCGCCTCATGACTCAAGGTCCATGTCCGCTAGCGCGTAGCACGACGCCATTATAGACGAACAACAGCGACTACGTCCGACCAAATCGGCGCCCCAAATCCAGACTTAGTATCCTAATTGCTGGAACGGTTGGTTCACGATAAAACCAACCGTTGCTGCTGATGTGCGGTCGCCACACAGCGCTTTCAAGGCCGTGCCCACGCTTCGACCCGCGCGACAATAGCGCGTTGCTGTTGCATGTCGGTGCTATCGAACCACTCGGCCTGCTGCTGCGCGCGCAACCACGTCAGTTGCCGCCTAGCCAATTGTCGTGTCGCGATCACGCCACGCTCGAGCAACATTTCGCGACTCAGCTCACCATCCAAGTATGCCCAAGTCTGGCGGTAACCAACGCTACGCATTGATGGTAGCTGCGCATGCACACCAGGGCGTAAGCGTAGCGCTTGCACTTCATCGATTAAACCGGCATCCAGCATTGCCGCAAATCGCGTGTGAATGCGCGCATGCAGGGTGGCGCGCGATGCAGGTGCCGCAACAATTTTCAGCGTGTGCGCCGACAAGGCATTAGTCGACGTGTCTGCAAGCAACTCGCTCATCGCCTTGCCGCTGACGATACATACTTCTAACGCGCGCTGAATGCGCTGGGCGTCGTTCGGATGCAGCCGTGCTGCGCTCGGTGGGTCGAGCTGTGCAAGCCGTGCATGCAAATGGGCCCAGCCGTGGATGGCTGCGTCCGCCGAAAGTGCATCGCGCAGCTCACTATCTGCCTGCGGCAGCTTGGCCAAGCCCTGTAACAAGGCTTGAAAATAAAGCCCAGTTCCGCCGACAAGAACCGGCAGCTTGCCCGCATCCCACGCTAGCGCCAAGGCAGCGCGTGCATCCTCGGCAAAGTTAGCCGCCGAGTAAATATTCTCAGGATCAATAATATCGATCAGTGCGTGCGGTGCGCGCTCGCGCTCGGCGGCGGTCAATTTACCTGTACCGATGTCCATGTGACGGTAGACTTGCGCTGAATCAACGCTTATCAGCGCAACCGGCAGGCGTTCGGCGAGCGCAACCGCAACTGCGGTCTTACCCGCCGCAGTGGGTCCCATAAGACATACGAGCGGCGCATCGAGCGCCGTTCGCGCCGGCTCCTGCGAGCTTGCTTTCATGGCTGTCGGCATGTGCCCTTCAACCCCGAAACCAGCGCGTCAACTCAGTTCCGTCAAAAACCCGCCAAACACCGTCGTCAGCTGCGGCTTCGCAGCTGCGCAACCATGCATCGACCGAATCCTGACTGATGTCGTCAGCCAAATTTGCCGCCATACGTGACAGTTGCGTCACCAGCCGCCCAGCTTGGGCACCGTCATCTAGCCACTCGTCTAAGGTGGTGACGATAGTCGCCGCTGCCACCCCGCGCAACACTCGCGGAATGGTCAAGAGCATGAACTGCGCGGGTGCCGAACGGCGCAATTCAAAGCCGAGCGCTTGGCATTGGCTCAAGCGCTGTTCCAGGGTATTCGCATCGCGTTCACGCAATGACCACGCGTGTGGTAACAGCAGCGGATAGGCTGGAACCGGGCTCGATGCGGATGTCGTGGCGCGCAGTGCAACGCCGACACAGTGCTCGGCGAGGCGCCCCAAATGCACAACGCAATGCATATTGCCAGCGCGCGTCAAAGCAAATCCGGGCGCAAGCTTAAGCACCCAGGCGCCGGGCGGATATTGCTTAGCGGGCGCGTGCAATTGGTCATCAACTCCACCCTTTGCTCCACCCCTGCCGCCAGCCAAGGGATGCGGCAAAGCGGCGTGCGTGTCAGCGCGGGAAAAGGTATATCCAGGCGCCGCTGGCGCGCCCGCAGTGCCGGGCGGCGGCTCGACAAAGTCGCGGTAAGTGTCGGTATTTGGCTCCGCAATAAGAGTCGACTCAGCATCTGCCCCAGCTATGCCAAGCGCTTGCGATACCGTACTTACGACAAAATCATGCGTGTGGCGTGATTCATAGAATCGTAGTTCGTGCTTTGTGGGGTGCACATTTACGTCAACCGCATCTAGCGGGCACAGCAATTCAAGTACGTATGCGGGCTGACGCCCATCCGCTAACATCGAGGCGTGCGCCATGCGCAAGGCGTGGCGCAGCATTGGATCACGCACCACGCGACCATTAACGCAAAAATACTGAATATCGCTGTGCGCGCGTGCCATCGCCATCGGCATGACCCAGCCACGTAAGGTCATTGCCTCAGTACATTCAGATAAATAGACTGCGGAATCAGCGAATTGGCGCCCAACTAAGGCGGCTATTCGCGCCCGTGGCTCGCCCGCAGTTGCACTCGGCGCATGCAATACCCGGCGCTCACCGTGCCAAAGTTCTATGGCGACATTTGGCATCGCCAAGGCGGTTCGTCGCACCACGCTCTCGACATGCAAGAACTCGGTACGCGAGGCGCGCAGAAAACGCCGGCGCGCAGGCGTATTGAAGAACAAATCACGCACTTCTACCGTTGTCCCGACCGGGTGTGAAGCGGGCACTGGCGGCTCCATGGTGGCCGCGCCAGCAATCTCAACTTGTAGTCCGTGTGTTGCTTGGGCGGTGCGTGAGGTCAGTCGCAAACGTGCGACCGATGCGATGCTGGGCAATGCCTCACCACGAAATCCGAGCGTTGCGATGGCCGCCAGGTCGGCGACTTGGTGCAACTTACTGGTGGCGTGGCGCGCCAGTGCCAAGGCAAGATCATCAGCGTCGATCCCATGGCCATTGTCACGCACACGAATAAGATCAATGCCACCACGTTGAACATCTATGCGAACCTGACTTGCGCCCGCATCGATGCTATTTTCCAAAAGTTCTTTGACCACTGCCGCGGGACGTTCAACCACCTCCCCTGCCGCGATCTGGTTCGCCAACACCGTTGGTAGCTGGCAAATTCGCGCTGCCGCTATCGGCACTTCAGTCACGTTCTAATAACGCCATGGATTCAACGTGGTTGGTATGCGCAAACATGTCGATAATCCCAACTCGACGCAGGTCATAACCGTGCGTGTGCACAAGCACGTTCAGATCACGCGCAAGACTCGCAGGCGAGCACGATACATACACAATTCGCCGCGGCAATTTGCCACCCAAGGCACGCACGACAGCCTCAGCACCTGCGCGCGGCGGGTCTAGCACCAAACCGTCAAATTGCCCGCGCAGCACCTGCTTGCATGCACCCGGCTCATTCAGGTCCGCGACATCAAATTCAGCATTCGCAAGACCGTTGGCGCTGGCGTTTAGCCGCGCCTGGAACACCGCGGCGTGAGCTCCTTCAATTCCCGTCACATTAATGCCGCTACGCGCAATAGGCAGCGTGAAATTACCAATGCCGCAGAACAGATCCAGCACAGAGCTTAGCTCAGCCGGAGCCAGCCACTGCATCGCTTGGACCAGCATACGGCGATTCATCTCGGCGTTGACTTGGGTAAAATCCGCTGGGCCATAGCGCATCGTCAAGTCGAATTCCGGCAGTTTGTATTCGAGCAACACCGGGCCAGCGTCATCCAATGGCGCCACCGAGTCTGAACCCGCTGCTTGCAAGGCAATGTTCAATCCCAGCTCGACACCAAGCGCACGCAGCAATGTGCGGTCGTTGCTCGAGAGCGGCGCTAGATGCCGCACCGTGATCAATCCCGCAGCTGCCTCACTCGCACCAAGCTCCGGCGGACGCTGGGACAGATCAGATACATCGGTGAGCGCGATCTCTACTTCGGCGATACGATCACGCACCGACAATTCATTTAAATGTCGGGTCAGGGTTCCGATCTGCTTACCCATCGCTGGATGCAGAACATCACAGGTCTCAATGCGCGCCAATCGCTCCTCTTTACGCTCCCGAAAACCGAGTACCAATGGGCTCTTACGCGACGCCACTTTAGCGCCCAAGCGTGCACGCGACCGATAGCCCCAAGCGGATCCGACCAGCGCCGGCGCCACCTCATGCGGGCGCACTTGGCCCAAGCGCGTTAAGTTATCCAACATACGTGCTTGTTTCAGCCGCACCTGCTGGTGCGGGTCGAGATGCTGAAGTACGCAGCCACCGCATGCATCGTAGTGTGCGCACTGCGGCTTCACCCGTGCCGGGTTCTCAGTTAACACGGTGACCGTTCGCGCCTCGTCATAGCGGCCGCGCTGGCGGATGTACTGCGCCACGACTCGTTCGCCAACCAGAGCCCCGTCCACGAACACAACCTTGCCGTTCACGCGCGCAATGCCACGGCCTTGGTCGTCCATCGCGCTGACCGCGAGTTCAACGCGTTCGAGCTCAGCGGTGACGGTCTTGCGTTTTTTCAACACGCAAGCGCTAGATAGTTTGATGGCCTGCGCAGCACCTGCGCACAGTGCATCACGCTGGCGCCTCGGCCCAAGCACGCAAAAACTCACCTAAATGAGGTGCATCGGACTCCTGTAAATGTGAACGCACCAAGGCGCACTCGCTAGCGTAGGCAGCGGGCGTCACTTCGCCGCGAATCAGCTGGAAACGCAGATATACAAGATATGTGTTTAGGACGTCTGTTTCACAGTAATTTCTTACCGCTTGACGATCGCCGGCGCGCCAAGTATCCCAAACCTTGTCGCCGCTCATGCCGAGCTTTCCCGGAAATCCCAGCAATGTGGCAAATTCGTCAAGACTAGCGGCCGCCCGCGGCTGATAGCCCGCCAGAACGTCCATCAGGTCGGTGTGCCGCTCATGGAATCGATTCAAGTAGTTGTTGAATCTGAATGTTGAATCGTCCTTACCCGTATCCCAATACCGTGGTGCAACCACGCCATGTAGCATTGCTCGATAGTGCAGTACCGGCAGATCAAAACCGCCACCGTTCCAAGAAACCAAGGTTGGGCAGTAGCGGTCCAAGCCGTCAAAGAAGCGCGTAATCAGTTCCGCCTCATCTGATTCTTCTGTCCCTAAAGACCAGACCTTGAAGCGATCAGCTGATCGCAATACAACCGATATCGCCACTACTTGGTGCAGGTGGTGACGCATGAACTCGGTACCAGAGCTGGTTTTTCGCAGGTGCGTCATGGCTTTTACAGTGTCTTCGTCCGACAGACCTGCTAGGTCGTAGAGACGCTGCCCACCGGCAACATCCGGCACCGTCTCAATGTCAAAAACGAATACATTCATGCTGAATTAGTCCCCCAGTCGCGCTGTGCTTGGTGCTGATACATCGGTTTCGTTGGCGCCTGCAAAGGCAAGGTCAAGCGCCAGCACCAGTGCATCTTCTCGCCCATCTGCAGCTGGATAGTAACCCTTGCGTTCACCGATTCGCACAAACCCGGCGCCGATATAGAGCGCCACCGCAGCAAGGTTCGAAGGCCTGACTTCTAACAACATGCGCTCAACCCGATGGTTACGAGCAACAACTTGAAGATGCGTCAGCAAGCGTGCACCAATGCCATGGCGATGCCACTGCGGCGCAACACACAGATTCAGCACGTGCGCCTCACCAGCGCCGATCGACATGACAGCAAATCCACACAAATCGCGATCTGAACCATGCGCCGCTTGCGCAACCCAACAGCTATAACCGACGCGTAAGCAGTCTTTGAATACACGTTCGTTCCAAGGAAAATCATAAGCGGCGTGTTCCACTGCGATCACCGCAGCGACATCACCATCGCGCATACGCGCCATGCGTAAATCTTGGCGACGGGCAACGGGGCCTGCCAAGCGATTCATTCGCGCGCCTCACTGAGCATCTGCCGGATAGCGCAAAGGTCTTCCCAAGAGCGGCGCTTTTCAAGCGGTGAGCGGAGCAAATCGGCCGGATGGTAAGTCGCCATCAGGGGTAGCTGGCGCTGACCATAGCGATGCACTTGCCCGCGCAATTTACCGAGCGGTAATTTCGTTTCGAGTAAGTGTTGTGCCGCGACGCGCCCCAGTGCAACCAGCAAATCTGGTTGCAGCAACTCCAGTTGGCGCGTCAGCATCGGTGTGCAGCTGGTGACCTCTTCTGGCTCCGGATCACGATTACGCGGCGGCCTACATTTGAGAATATTGGCAATGAAAACGTCTTCACGTCGCAAGCCAATCGCGGCCATCATTGCCCCGAGCAACTCTCCGGCAGGCCCCACAAATGGTTCACCAGACTCATCTTCGCGCTGCCCCGGCGGCTCCCCAACAAGCACCAGCCGAGCGCTTGTCGAGCCACTGCCGAACACGGTGTTCCTGCGGCTCGAATGCAACGAACAGTCAGTGCATTGGGCCACTCTAAGGCGCAATTCGGGCCAGCCGAGAGCAGCAAGGTCGTTCGCTGCGGCTACATCGCTCAAAGCAGCTGCAGGAGTGGCTTCGGGGCTCGCGTCCAAGTGGCTCGGCGCGCTCTCGAGCGGCGCATCAATAACGAGACTAGCGGATATATCATTGGCAAGCGCAACTTGCGCCGGCGCGGCGCTCGGAAAAGCATCAGCGCGCAGCCTCCAAGCCGGAATTTGCATCAAGCTCAGGTAGTTTTGGCGGCGGTTTTCCACGACTTTCAGGCCTCGGGCTAGCAGTCGGCGTCGCGGCTGGGCGGGGTATCCTGTAACCGAGCGGCACGCCGTTGCCGGATCTGTACCAGAGTCATACACGGCCCGGAGATTGCATAGATCGCGAATACCGCAAACAACACTGTCGGCGGGTCAAGCGACACCAGCGCAAACGCCAACACCACCGCTAAGGTCATCACGAACGGCATGCGGCCTTTTAGATCAAGCTCCTTGAAGCTATTAAACCGTACGTTACTCACCATCAGCGCGCCGGTCACAACCGTGACGGCTATTGCGACCCAAGCAATCGTCGGCCCTTGCCACTCGAATTCGACTCCAACCCAAATCAGGCCCGCCATCACACCCGCGGCGGCTGGGCACGGCAGGCCTTGGAAGTAGCGTTTGTCAGCAACACCCAATTGCGTATTAAACCGCGCCAAGCGCAGCGCGGTGGCGGCGGCGTAGAAAAATGTTGCGATCCAACCGAGTTTGCCCATCGGCTCAAGCACCCACTGATACATGATCAAAGCTGGCGCAATCCCAAACGAGACGACATCTGAAAGACTATCGTACTCGGCGCCAAAATCACTCTCGGTATTGGTCAGGCGCGCGATTCGACCATCAGCTGCGTCCAATACCATGGCCACAAAGATTGCCGCGGCAGACAGGTCATATCGATGCCCCATCGCCATAACTATCGCGTAGAAGCCACCAAACAGCGCAGCAGTGGTAAATAGGTTCGGCAGCACATAAATGCCGCGCCGACGTGGCTTAGGATCAGTTTCGTCACTCATAGTCGGCATTCTACTCGCGGCTCTATTCCGTGCTACCCGTTGCATTATGGACCAGAGTCGCTAAGACCTGCGATCCGCCTTTGATACGCTGGTTCGCGGCGCTGGTAAGAAGCGGTTCAAGCTCCGCGTTTTGCGGCGCATATACAACAATTGTGGTACCAAAATAGACAAACCCAAGGCGCTTGCCTTGACCAATGCGTTCCCCCGGTGAGGCTTCCGCTTTGAATCTCGACACAAAGCGGCGACCGTATACGGCGAGCACAACATCGTCACCTTCGTCAGTCTGAATCCACAACGCGTAGGAGGTCGGCGATGCGGCCGCGTCGAGATCCTCATCGCGACCCACTCCACCGCGAACCCAGAAATCTTTGATCTGCCCTTCCGTCGGGCTACGAATCACGCCCATGCCTAGTGTCGACAACTTAACCGACAAACGCATGCACTTGCGATCCAACCATGGGTCCCGGCGTTCCCCGGCGGCTAACAGGCGTCCATCAATGGGACTAAGCACGGCCAGCGGTAGTGCTGGGATAAGCGGTTCGCGGTCCCGAAATGCCCATATTATGCCTAGCACAAGCACTAAGCTCGCCACCGCGCCAATTATCGACTGAGCACCGACGGCAGCCGCCGCGAGCAGCAGCGCAGCCGCCGCCGGGATCACCCCCTCGCGTGCGATCATGCTAGGCGTATGCTCATAACGACGTCCTTTGGACGCATTAGCTGCGGTCGGTTAAACGCGTAAGCTCTTCTCGCCGCGACCCATTCCCATCGCACCCGAACGCGCCAGCTCTTGAATTGTCTTTTCGTCAATCGCGTGCACAAACGCATCCAGCTTTTCACCGGTCCCGGTCACTTCCACGATCAAGGTGGTGGCAGTGACATCAAGCACTCGCCCGCGAAAGATCTCCACAAGCTGCAAAACATCCGCTCGCTGCGCGCCGGACGCTCGCACCTTCAACAGCAACAGCTCGCGCTCAACATGCGCACCTTCAGTGAGATCAACAAGTTTGATGATTTCCACCAGCTTGTTCAACTGTTTGGTGATCTGCTCAATGACGTTCTGATCACCAGAGGTGACCAGGGTTAAGCGGGACATTGAATCGTCTTCCGTCGGCGCGACGGTCAACGACTCGATGTTATAGCCCCGGGCTGAAAATAGCCCAGCGACCCGCGCTAGCGCACCAGGCTCGTTCTCAAGCAACATTGAAATTATGCGACGCATGACTTAGGCAAGCTCCCGGGCACGGCATAATTCTGACAAGCGCATTTCGTTGTGACCGCTACCCGCCAACATCATCGGGAAAACATTCTCAGTCTGGTCCGTAATAAAATCCATGAACACGAGCCTGTCCTTCATCGCAAATGCTTCGCGCAGCGCGCCTTCCACATCTGCCGGGTCCTCGATGCGCATGCCCACATGCCCAAAACTTTCGGTGAGTCCAGCAAAATCCGGCAGCGACTCCAAATACGAGTGCGACTCCCGACTTTCATACATGAACTCTTGCCACTGCCGCACCATACCCAAATAGCGATTATTCAAATTGATGATTTTGAGCGGCAATCCGTATTGTTTAGCCGTCGACAGCTCTTGAATGCACATCATGATGCTGCCTTCACCGGTAACACAGGCTACGGTCGCATCAGGATGGGCGAACTGCACACCAATCGCCGCAGGCAAGCCAAATCCCATCGTGCCTAGTCCACCGGAATTAATCCAGCGCCGAGGCTTATCGAAGTTGTAGTACTGCGCGGCCCACATTTGATGCTGCCCCACGTCAGAAGTGATGTAGGCATCACCGCCAGTCACTTCATGCAACTTTTGGATCACCGCCTGCGGCTTGATGCGATCGCCACCTTGCGCATATTGCAGACAATCCACACCACGCCATTCATCGACCTTGCTCCACCACGCGCTCAGTGCACCTGCATCTAGGGATCGATTGGACGCGCCCAGCAGTGCATTCAGTTCGCGCAGCACCGATTTCACCGGCCCCACGATCGGCACATCGACTTGAATAGTTTTGGCGATAGATGAAGGGTCAATATCAATGTGCACGATTTTGGCATGTGGGCAAAACTTGGTCGGGTCACCGACCACGCGATCGTCAAAGCGCGCGCCGATACCGATCAATACATCGCAGTCATGCATGGCCATGTTGGCTTCGTAGGTGCCGTGCATACCCAGCATGCCAACAAATTGCTTGTCGCTAGCAGGGAACGCCCCCAGTCCCATCAGAGTCAAGGTAGTCGGCGCCCCAAGACGACGTGCAAACTCTGTCAGTTCTGCAGATGCGTCGTTCAAGACAACACCACCGCCCGCGTAAATCATCGGTCGCTTGGCACTCAAAATGAGCTCCATCGCCTTTTTGATTTGGCCCGGATGACCGCGCGTCGCTGGGCTGTACGAGCGCATCGTGACCTCGCCCGGGTATTCGTACCAGCATTTATGGGCGGTGACATCTTTGGGAATATCAACGACGACCGGACCTGGCCGGCCAGTCTCAGCGACATAGAACGCTTTACGCATCGTCTCAGCTAGGTCACGCACATCTTTGACCAGAAAATTGTGTTTCACGCATGGGCGCGTGATGCCGATGCAATCGACTTCCTGGAATGCGTCGCTGCCAATGGCGTGCGTGGGTACTTGACCGGTAATGACCACCATCGGAATGGAGTCCATATAGGCCGTTGCGATGCCGGTGACAGCGTTGGTTGCACCCGGACCCGAGGTTACCAGCACCACACCCGGCTTACCGGTAGCGCGCGCATAACCATCCGCCATGTGCGTCGCACCTTGTTCGTGGCGCACCAAGATGTGCTTGATGCTCTCCTGACGATAAAGTGCATCGTAAATGTGCAGCACGGCCCCGCCGGGATAGCCAAATATGTATTCAACGCCCTGGTCTTCCAGGAACTTGCACACGATCTGCGCGCCAGTGAGCTCCACAGTTCTTAATCCTCAAGAGTCGATGCACCTGCGCGGGCGCGCAAGCGGGACGCATAGCGCGCCCGATGACAAACCGCTCAAATTACGTTGAGTGGCACCAGACGTCAAGATTTACTCATTCGCGACCTAACAATTCAATGCGTCACACCGAGTTGCCCATGATCGGCTAGAATTCGCCTCAGGCACTGCTGTTGAGGCGCCTCTGGGGGAGATTGAGTTGATGTTACGTCCACTGTTCGTATTGCTCACTTTATTAACTGTACAGCCACTCGCGCAGGCGAAAATTTACAAATATGTCGATGCGCAAGGCAATGTGGTCTACAGCCAGACAAAACCCAAGGGTGCCAAGACGACGGAAGTCAAAACGCGCACTCGCAGCGTCTCTCCTGAGGAGGCACGCAAACAATTAGACGCTTTGCGCGACAAAGCCGACAACACACGCAAAAACCGCGAGTTGTTGGACAAAGGCAAAGACGATGCCGACGCGCTAACCAAGCGCGAAGAACGGAACTGCGCACAGGCGCGCAAGAATTTGGAACTTTTGGTTAACTCGCCGCGCGTGCAGGCAACCGATGCGCAGGGCAAGCTGTTCTTTCTTGATGAAGCTGGCATAAAAGCCAAGAAAGACGAGACGAATGCCCAGATTACAGAATTCTGTAAATAGTTTAGATCGATAACCGACCCATATACTTTTTGTCTATTTTTAGCTCTTGAGGCCCTGCAATGCGTGCGTCACGTTTCCTGTTGGCAACGGTTAAGGAAGATCCTGCCGAAGCCGAGATTATTTCTCATCGCCTGATGGTGCGCGCAGGCATGGTACGGCGGCTAGCGGCGGGCTTGTACACGTGGCTCCCGATGGGCCTACGGGTCGTGCGCAAGGTTGAGAACATCGTGCGCGAGGAAATGGACCGCGCGGGTGGGCAGGAAGTCGTGATGCCATCAGTGCAACCGGCTGAACTGTGGCAAGAGTCTGGTCGTTGGGAACAATTCGGACCCGAGCTTTTGCGCCTCCAGGATCGCCACGGACGCGAGTTCTGCGTTGGCCCGACCCACGAAGAGGTGATAACGGACATCGCCCGCCGCGAGATCCGCAGCTACAAACAGATGCCGCTCAATCTATACCAAATCCAAACAAAGTTTCGCGATGAGGTACGCCCACGCTTCGGCGTGATGCGCTCACGTGAGTTTGTGATGAAGGACGCTTACTCTTTCGACATTGATCGCGCCGGGTTGGAAGCAAGTTATCAAGTAATGCACGACACTTATATGCGCATATTTAAGCGCATCGGTCTGGATTTTCGCGTTGTGGATGCCGATTCGGGAGCCATTGGCGGATCGCGTTCGCAAGAGTTTCACGTACTCGCCGATTCCGGCGAAGACGCGATTGCGTTCAGCTCTGGGGGACGCTTCGCCGCCAATGTAGAATTGGTAAAAACTAAATCCAGCGCGGCCAGTGGTGATGCCTCAGGTGCCAGCTTAGAGGAACGCTCAACACCTGGGGTCAAGACCATTGAAGACTTGGCTACGTATTTGGACGTAGCCGCCGAGCAGTGTCTGAAGACGCTGCTGGTGGAAGCGGGCACCGGCGTGGTTGCGCTGGTACTGCGTGGCGACCATCAACTCAACGAGATTAAGACCGCGCGACTGCTCGGCGTCGATACACCGTTGACCTTTGCATCGCCGCAGGCGGTGCACGCAGCCACGGGCGCCAGTGCCGGGTCTCTGGGTCCGGTGGGACTACAAATCCCGTTGTATGTTGACCATGGCGCGGCCGCCTGTGTTGATTTCGTCTGCGGTGCAAACAAGACCGATGTTCACTTAGTCAATGCGAACTGGGGCACGGATTTGCCGCAGCCTGCGTCAGTTGACCTGCGAAATGCACAAGTTGGCGACCCATCTCCGCTCGGTGATGGCGTGCTTGATATCGCTCGAGGCATCGAGGTAGGACACATATTTCAGCTCGGATCGAAGTACAGCGAGGCGATGGGTGCGAAGTGCCTGGATGAGGCGGGTCAAGCACAAGCATTCGAGATGGGCTGCTACGGTATTGGCATCACCCGTATCCCAGCGGCGGCGATAGAACAAAACAATGATGATCGCGGCATTATCTGGCCCACCGCCATCGCACCATTCCAAGTCGCATTATTACCAATGAACATGCACAAATCGGAGCGCCTGCGCGAAGCCGCCGAAACGCTATACAGCGAGCTGCTGACCGCCGGCATCGACGTACTGCTCGACGATCGCCCAGTCCGCCCTGGCGTCATGTTTGCCGACGCGGAACTCATCGGTATCCCGCATCGAGTGGTGATCGGCGAGAAAGGGCTCGACAGCGCCGAGGTGGAATACAAATCGCGCCGAGACGGAACACAGGAACGCGTACCGAGAGCGGAAGTAGTGGCGTGGCTGCGTGCGCAGCTGCAAACAGACATGCACGGGGAAGTTATTCGGTAACAGCCCGTCGCAATGGATCTAAGCAAAATTCCGAGCCACCGCTTGTCGGTCGCTGGACTCCAGGCCTTGCTCATGAGCAAGCGCAATAGCACAGGAAGCAAGCGGGTATGACTCCTCGGCTACGAATTCCGCAAGTTGCGGACAAACTCGATCCGAATTTTCAGACGCACAAAGTGTACGTCGAAGAATGGACCGAAGGGTTGCCGTTCGCAGATCCCTTACGCGTTTTTCGCTTGCTCTATGACCGCGTTGATGCGCTCAATCACGCGCCGGTCAAGCCCGCCACTCGCGCGGAGCTACTGGAAGTTATCCTGCTGCCGTACACACGCATGGTAGCTCGCCACAGTCGCTTGGCAGGCCAGCAATCCGCGGTCGCGTTCGAGCGTTACCGGGACGAGGCGGATGCGGCACGGCAAGTGGCCCAGCAGTTTGCGCTCGGCTACAAACTCCTGCTGTTGGAAACGGCGAATAGGCGATCGGGGTTCGGCGGTCAACGCCTAGCCCGTTTGGCCGCGCAGCGCGCCACTCAATGCCTCGCCTACTTGCTACTGCACGGCTATCACCAGTATCTACCAAGCGTCGAGCAGGTCTGGCCAGAACTGTACGAACTCTATACCTACGCAGCCGAACAAGACTTTGCGCAGGCGCCCAGCCGCGCGATAGGACAGCGCCCCGAGCTAGGTGACAGCATCAGTTTGACCTACGCACGAGTGATACTCATCGGCGCAACCGATCCGCTGCATTTACCCTACGGTCACGTATGGAGAGTGTTCGACTACCTCACAAGTGTTAAGGCGACGATTCGTATTCATCCAGTCGCTGCAGCTCAAGTTGAAGCGACTACGCTGATTTTGTGTGCAGACGAAGTACCACGGCGCGCCGCCGAGATGACGGCTGGCCTGCCCGACAATAGTTGGTTATTGTCGCCGCAGCCAGTAAGCCAAGCATTGCAGAAATTACCCGCATTCGAGCGCGACCCAACGCTGCGTCTGGTAGCAAACACGCTCGCCTCACCAGCGCAACGGCGCAGCCCGCGCATGCCGGATGCCGGCATGCTACGTTTGGCGGTGGGCTTGTCAACCGTGCATCACTTCAGTGGTGGCGAAGCGACGCTCGCCGTCGCGCCTAGACCAAGCAAAGTTGAGGGTGGCGATGGCACTATCGACATCGAAGAGTTTGGTCCTGACGAGGTGCGGCCATTACGCAGCATTTATAGCAACGATATCTGGGAAATCGAAAACCGCAGCTCGAGTGGCGCATGCCTAGTGCGTAACCGACGTTCGCTGTCAGCACCGCTGGTGGGAGCTCTGGTCGGGGTCCAGGCAACTCAGGAATCCACCG
>Ga0055584_100001290_pt1 | contig 24568 bp, 20 predicted proteins | sample OSDHelmetaG_FD_58716 | JGI IMG/M metagenome (GOLD analysis project Ga0055584, IMG submission 58716) | Pelagic marine sediment microbial communities from the LTER site Helgoland, North Sea, for post-phytoplankton bloom and carbon turnover... | ecosystem: Environmental > Aquatic > Marine >...
GGCTTCCTACGCCGAATTCGCCGCCGCCGAAGAGATAACCCGCGCAACCGAAAGCCTCCTCTTCCCGCAAATCGTGGCGGCGTATAATGCGGATTGGACCTGGGGCAAATACACCAACAACCCCAGCCAGCAGCAAACTGCGTTTGCCGAGCTCCGTTGGAACGTCTTCGACCTCTTTCGAAATTACTATCAATTGGAAGAGTCGAAGATGGCAGCTCAGGAAGCCGCCGAAGCCGCACGTGCCGCCGAACTCGAAACCGTATCGTCTGTCTGGTCCAGCTGGTACGCGTTCCGCTCCTCCATAGAGCAGGCGCGAGCGCGCGCCGCCGGGCTCTCGGCCGCCGACGAGACCTGGAAACTTACCAAGGCCAGCTACGATGCCGGCCTCAGCGATATTCTGGATCTGCTCACAGCTCAGTCTGACCTCGCGAGTGCTCGCGAGGAGAATATTCGAGCGCAGGCCAATGTCGCCACAGGCCTCATCGACCTCGCTCATGCCACCGGAACACTTTTCCCCGGTGAGCCGCTGCCGGAGACCAACAAATGAGAATCTTCCCTGCCCTTGCTCTGCTGATACTACTGATCTCTGCCTGCGGCGGCGATAGCCCACCTCAGGTCAAACCGGGAACTCCCGTGGAAGTCGCCACCAGTCGGACCGCTACCGTACCGCTCTACCTCGATGCCTTGGGGCGACTGGCTGCTTCCGACGCAGTCAATATTACGCCCCAGGTCAGTGGGCAGCTACTCAGCGCTCACTTCGAACAAGGCAGTCGCGTCGAAAAGGGGCAACTTCTCTTCCGAATTGATCCGCGCAAATATAGAGCGAACCTGCAGGAAGCCACAGGCAGGCTGGAACAAGCGGTGGCTGAGCTCACCGTCCGAGAGTTGGAGCTCGCGCGTAACGCCAATCTGGCCAAAAAAGATTTTGTATCCAAGCAACAATACGACCGCTTCGGCGCAGAGGTTGCCGAGGCCGAGGGAAGCGTCCTCAGCGCACAAGGTTCCCTCGCGACGGCAGAAATCAATCTCGCCTTCACCGACGTTCGCGCACCAATCGCGGGCATTGCCGGCCTCTACCAAACTGATGTCGGAAATATCGTCACCATGGGAGGATCGGATACCCTCACCACAATCGAGTCACATGATCCGCTGTGGGTCGATATCGGCCTTCCGGGCTCAAGCATCGGCCGGCTCACGAAGCATCTTGCCAAGGCCGGAGGCCAATTGACGATCGAGGTGCGCGCGCTTGGAAGCAAGGCACCTCCGGCACCCGCCTTGCTCTCGATTGTCGATAATCGGGTTTCGGACAAAACCGGGACGGTCACCCTCCGGGCGACCCTCGATAACTCTGCAGGGAATTTCTGGCCGGGCCAACCCGTGCAAACCAGAACCCTGCTGCAGCAGGTCCCGGGAGCCATTCTGGTTCCCCAGTCCAGCGTGGGAGTTGGTCAGGGCGGCCCCTTTGTCTTCGTGGTCGAGGAAGACAAAAAAGTTCGGCAGCAATCTGTGACTCTGGGCCAGACACAAGGCAAGGATATCGTCGTCCTCACGGGCCTGAAGGCAGGCGTCCAGGTGGTTACGACCGGACGCATTCTCCTGAGTGATCAAGCGGACGTCCGAATCGAAACGGCACCGACACCGGCCCCAGGGAAGAACAAGGCCTCGTGAACCTATCCGAACCATTTATCCGCCGCCCCGTCACGACCGTTCTGGTGGCACTATCCGCAGTACTCTTCGGCATCTACGCGTACCTCACCTTGCCGGTGAGCGATATGCCCGATGTGGACTATCCGGTCTTTGTCGTCAACGCGCAATTTCCGGGGGCCGAACCCTCCGTGATGGCCAACAACGTAGCTACCCCGCTCGAGCGTCAGATGATGGAGATTCAGGGCCTTGCTCAGCTCATCTCCAACAACACCTTCGGCAACACCCAAATCGTTCTGGTCTTCGATCTCGATCGCGACAGTGCAGGGGCCGCTGCCGATATTGAAGGTGCGATCAGTCGCGCTCAGCCCCAACTCCCCCCGGACCTCCCGACGCCTCCCAGCTACCGAAAATATAACCCGAATGAATTGCCGATTTTTTATGCCGGCCTCGCCAGTACTACGCTCACCGAATCTCAACTCTATGACTACGCCTACACACAAGTTGCACAACGACTGAACATCCTCCCCGGTGTCTCAAATGTCGTGGTCTACGGCTCGCCACGAGCCGTGCGGATTCAGGTCGATCCCGAGAAGCTCTGGGCGTTGGGGATAGACATCACGGAAATTGCGGATGTCGTGCAACAGGGCTCCATGCTCACAGCCTCCGGAAAACTGCGCGGGCAGAGGGAAGCCTTTCTGCTTCTCCCCGAAACCCAACTGGAGACGGCAGAGGATTACGGAAATCTTGTCGTCGCAACGCAGAATGGCGAGGTGGTGCGGATCCGCGATATTGCGGATGCCGTCGACGGGATCCAACAACAGTATTTCCATATGGACTTCTGGGCCGACGAAGGCCTGCCCGAAGGAGCCACATCCGCCGGGTTTGCCGCCGTCGTACTTGGCGTCAGCAAGGCCGACGGGGCGAACTCCGTAGCGGTCGTTTCCGAAGTACTGGGATTGCTGCCCTTGCTTCGCCAACTGCTCCCGGGGTCGATCGAAATCGTCCCGATCTACAACAAGGCCACCAGCATTGTTGCTTCAGTAGACGATGTGCAGACCACCCTGCTGATTGCGTTCCTGCTGGTAGTTCTCGTGATTTTCCTTTTTCTCGGTCGCTTTCGAGACACAATTATTCCAAGTGTCGCGCTGCCTCTTTCTTTTGTCGTCACGCTCATCGCAATGTCGCTGCTGGGATTCAGTCTTGATAACCTGTCGCTTCTTGCTCTGACTTTGGCCATCGGTTTTCTGGTCGATGATGCTGTTGTTTTTCTCGAGAACGCCGTGCGACGAATGCAGCAATACGGCGAAACAGCCCCGGTAGCATCCGTCCGAGGTGCCAAGGAAATCAGTTTCACAATTCTTTCAATGACGCTGTCCCTTGCAGCAGTCTTCATCCCGCTCGTCTTCATGCCGGGCCTGATCGGTCGGATCTTTCGGGAATTTTCGATCACGATCATGATCGCAATCCTCGCCAGCGGCCTGATCTCTCTTACCGTGACGCCCATGATGTGCGCTCGCATGCTCGCGGCCCGCAATGAAGAGAACGAAACCAGGCTCGAGGCGTTCGCCAATCGGCTCGAGAAGCGCGTACTCGGCTTTTATGGGCGCACGCTGAACTGGTTCCTCGATTACAAACCGGTATCGGTTGCGATCTGGATCGCATGCATGGCCGGCACCATCATCCTGTTTCGCGCGCTACCCTCCGAATTCATGCCTGTTGGCGATAGTGGTTTTATCCAGGGCGTCTTTATCAGCAGCAGTAGTACCTCCCCCGAAGAAGTCCAGAAGCTTCAGGCCCAGGTCGATGGTGTTCTACGCGAGAACCCGGCTGTCTCCCGTGTGGTCACTGTCACCGGAATTCCGCAATACCTTTCCGAATCGCAAGGAATGGTGATCGCATTCCTTCGCGACCTGGACGAGAAATACGAAGTCGACGGGGTGACGCGAACCCGCCCACCGATCGACGTGGTCAACGCCGAGCTGCTCGCGAAGATGGGGGACCTCCCGGGAGTCCAGACTCTGATACGCCCGCAGCCGGTCATGAATATTGGCGGCAGCTCGGGAGTCAGCACAAATCAGGGGCAATATGCCTATCTGCTTTCCGGACTCGATGAGGAAAAACTCTTTGCGGTTTCGGAGCAACTTGTCGCCGCCATGAAGAAAGAAAAGGGGGCCCTTTTTGCCGATGTTTCGTCGAGCCTCTTCATGGATCTGCCCGAGCTGAACGTGGCGATCGATCGCGACTATGCGTCCACGCTAGGCGTTTCCGCGGGCGAATTCGCTCAGGTGATGTTTAACGCCTACTCGCAAAACTACTCCTACCTGATCAAGGATCCGAACGAACAATACCAAGTCATCGTCGAGATGGCCGACGACTTTCGCTCGGAACCGCAAAACCTTGCCAACCTGTACTTCCAACCACCACCCTCTCTCATTGATTCAGGATCGCCTCAGGGCTCCTCCAACCTGCCGAACCTCATTCCGTTCGAGGCGATGGCGACGAGCAGCCTGACCGCCGGCCCGCTGAGCATTTCGCACTTCGGCGGCATCCCCTCGGTGACTCTCTATTTCGATACAGCGCCGGGCGTTCCGCTCGGGAATGCGACCGATTGGCTGGAGCAAAAAGCAGCCGAAATCATTCCGGGCGATATCACGCACGGGCTCACCGGAAGCGCACAGGAATTCGCTGCCGTTGGGGAAGAGCTCGTTCTCCTGCTTTTTGTCGCGATCTTCGTGATGTACGTGATTATGGGGATTCTTTACGAAAGCTATATCCACCCCCTGACTGTGCTGCTCTCCATACCCACAGCGACAGTGGGCGGCCTTTTGACGCTCTGGATCTTCGGCTCATCGGTATCGTTCTACGTGTTTGTGGGCATGTTCATGCTGATCGGCATCGTAAAAAAGAACGGGATCATGATGGTCGACTTCGCAATCCAGAGGCAGGAAGCAGGTGCAGATGCCCGCACGGCCATCCACGAAGCATCCTTGAATCGCTTCCGGCCCATCTTGATGACAACGGTTGCGGCGATCATGGGCGCGATGCCGATCGCGCTTGGCCTCGGAGCAGACGCCTCCTCCAGGATCCCGCTCGGACTGACGGTCGTCGGCGGTCTGGTGCTCTCCCAGCTACTCACGCTCTACGTGACTCCGGTCACCTTCCTCCTGATGGAAGCCGTTCAAGTAGGCGTCCTCGACAAATCGGCATTTTTCTCGCGACGTGACGTTCTAGCCGAAGCTCAGGCCGCAGACGAGGCCGATCAGACCAGCCAGAGCTGACGCGCCATTCAGCTGAGTTCGAGTCCCTCGAGGCTCCCCTCATCGCGCCAGGCCTGCAACAATTCGAAGAACTTCACCGATCCAGCGCCATAGGGGCCATTCTGACCGCTGCGCTCCCCGGGCTTGCCCTCGTTATTATAATAGCCCGGGGTGCATTCCTCGAGGAACTTCTGGCCGTCCCGAGCAAGACTGATGATGGTTTCGACCCATGCATCTTCCGCTTCTCGCGTCGTCTCGACGCGCGTCACCTCATTGGCCAGAGCATGGTTCACGATATAGGCGAGGTGCTTGGCCTGCTCGGCCAGAGCGTGCGGGAAGTTGACAGTGAACGCCGACTGCGTGTTCGAGAGAATAAAACAATTGGGGAAATCGCGGCTATGCATTCCATGCAATGTGCGAACTCCCTGCTCCCATTTGTCGGACAGGCTCAGACCATCGCGGCCATGCAGCTCGTAGCCCGAGCGCCGCACGTAGGAAGTACCCACCTCAAATCCGGTGGCGTAAATCAGACAATCTATCTCGTAAGAGACACCATCTACGACCACCGCGTTCTCGGTAATCCGCTCGACCCCCTTGCCTGCCGTATCCACGAGACTGACTGAAGGCCGGTTGAAGGTCGCCAGATAATCATCATGGAAACAGGGCCGCTTGCAGAACTGGCGATACCACGGCTTCAATGCCTCGGCGGTCGACTCGTCCTCGACAATCTCGTTCACTCGGTCACGGATTTGTTCCATTTTCTGGAAATCCGCGAGTTCCATTTTCTTCGCAATACCCGCCGGTGAAAGGTCTGCATTCTCCTCGTTTTGGACCATCACGAGAAGCTTGCGAATGATATCCGTCCAACCGTCCTTGACCAGATCTTCCGGTTGCCAGCCTCCGGATACGAGAATGTTGAAGTTATCCATCCGCGCTTGCTGCCAGCCGGGTTCCAGCGACTCCGACCAGGAAGACTCTGTCGGTCGATTATCGCGAATATCCACTGACGAGGGCGTGCGTTGGAAAACGAAGAGTTCCTTGGCTGCGGCTCCGACATGCGGAACGCATTGGATCGCAGTCGCGCCGGTGCCGATGATCCCGACCCGCTTGTCCGCCAGCTTGGTCAGATTGCCCGTGGAGTCCCCGCCGGTGTACGCGTAATCCCAACGACTGGTGTGAAAAGTATGTCCCTTGAATGACGAGACACCGGGGATGCCCGGCAGTTTGGGTCGGTGCAAGGGGCCGTTTGCCATGCAGACGAAACGAGCACGCATGCGATCGCCACGGTTGGTCGAAACAATCCAACGGTTGGTCTCTTCGTCCCAATCCATGGCTGTGACTTCCGTCTGGAAGCACGCGTTTCGATAGAGGTCATATTTCTCGGCAATCGCGCGACTGTGGCGCAAAATTTCCGGAGCGTGAGCGTACTTCTCCTTCGGTACGTAGCCGACTTCCTCGAGCAATGGCAGATAAACGTAGGATTCGACATCACAGGCCGCACCCGGGTAGCGATTCCAATACCAGGTACCGCCGACATCGCCGCCTTTCTCGATCAGGCGCAAATCTTCGACGCCCGCCTGCCGTAAATGCGCCGCCGTCAATAACCCTCCGAAGCCACCGCCAACAATGATGACATCCACTTCATCGGAGAGCGGCGCGCGTGTATCGGCTCCGTCGATATAGGGATCTTCGACATAGGACGAAAACTCACCACTTACGTCCACATATTGTTCATTCCCGTCGGTGCGAATCCGCTTGTCGCGCTCCTGCCGATATTTTTCGCGCAAAGCCTCGGGATTGAAGCCGAGATCCTCGGCTGAGCTATTTTCCGTGTTTTCTGTCGATGCCATTCAAAAGTCCTTCTTTCGTCCCTCGTACCATGCCTCACTACGACGACGATCGCACGAAGATTCCGCAGCAACGGCGAATCCGGGCTCCCACCCGGTCCGCTGAGCTTTCTACCCGCACTTCTCCTGATCCATACGATCCAGAATTTCCGGCCGAGAGGGAGCTTCTTGCCCCTGGCCGTGCGCAGCCGTTGGCACTCTCGCACGGGGTCTGAAAAGCTGTGCCTGTTGATTGAACTAAAGAATATTACCAAGGTTTATGACGGCAAAAAAGTAGTCGATGAACTGGATCTGACCGTCCGGGAAGGCGAGCTGCTCGTTCTGCTCGGGAGTTCCGGGTGCGGAAAAACGACGACCCTCAAGATGATCAACCGCCTCATCGAACCAACCAGCGGCACGATCCGGATCGACGGCGAGGACCATCGCCGCCGTGAAGCGTACGAGGTACGCCGCAGCATTGGCTACGTTTTCCAGCGAATCGGTCTTTTCCCCCATATGACGCTGGCCGAGAATATCGCGATCACGCCGCAGCTTCTTGGCTGGGGCGATTCGAAGATTCGCTCCCGAGTCGACGAACTTCTCGAGTTGGTAGAACTCGACCCGGAGCGTTTGCGCGATCGTCTCCCCGAAGAGATCTCCGGCGGGCAACAACAACGCGTGGGGGTCGCCCGAGCGCTCGCAGCTTCCCCGCGATTGATGCTGCTCGATGAACCCTTCGGCGCGCTGGACCCAATGACCCGCGATCGCATGCAGACGTCCTTTCGCTCGATTCACCGCCAACTGAATCTCACCGCCATCTTCGTCACCCACGATATGACCGAAGCACTTCTTCTCGGAGATCGGATTGCCGTGATGAAGGAAGGTGCTCTCATCCAGATCGGGACGCCGACCGAACTCATCCAGAATCCAGCCAGCGACACCGTCCGAGAGTTGATGGATACCCCGCGTCGGCAAGCCGACGCCGTCGAGGCCCTGCTCGGCAGGTAGGCGCATGGAGCATCTACTCGAACTCCTCCCCGACTATCTGACCGGGCACCTCCAGCTAACGCTACTGGCACTGCTCGCGGCCACCCTGATCAGTATTCCGCTGGGCATCGCAGCCAGCAGAGCGGCGCGCGTACAATCGATCGTTCTGGGTTTTGCCGGAGTCGTGCAGACAATTCCCAGTCTGGCACTACTTGCGGCGATGGTGCCGCTGCTCGCGATGCTGAACTTGCCCAGCATCGGGTTTCTGCCGGCCATCATCGGTTTGACCCTCTATGGACTCTTGCCGATTCTTCGAAATACCGTGACTGGCCTGCAGGAAGTAGACCCCGCATACAAAGAGGCTGCACGAGGTGTCGGAATGACGACCTGGCAGCAACTGCGGCTCGTCGACTTGCCGCTGGCCATGCCCGTGATCGTCGGCGGCGTACGCACAGCCACCGTCTGGACGGTCGGGATCGCGACGCTCTCCACTCCCGTGGGAGCTACCAGCTTGGGAAACTATATTTTTGGAGGCTTGCAGACACGCGATTTTGCGTCCGTCCTGCTCGGCTCGGTTGCCGCCGCATGCTTGGCCCTGGTGCTGGATGGTCTGGTGAGCAGCCTCGAGAAAAGTATACGCACGGGAAATCGACGTCGACGCTGGGCGACGCTGGCGATGATGGCCGCGCTCTATATCTTTGCGATCGGCAGCCTTGTTCTTCCCTGGATTCGCGGCGGTGAGCGCCCCATCACTCTGGCCGCGAAGCCGTTCACCGAGCAATATATCCTCGCGGGCATCCTTGCCGAACAAATCCGTACGGAAACCGGGCTCGCGACCGACACGCTCGAGTCTATCGGATCGACCGTGGCATACGAGGCGCTGCTGGACGGCAGTATCGATGTCTACGTCGATTACTCGGGCACCCTGTGGCTCGGCCTGCTCAAGCGCAAAGATGCTCCAAGGTCTCGCGAGGAAGCCCTCGAGGCTATCGAGGCCTACCTCGCCACCAAGACGAACGCAGTCTATGTGGGAGCGATCGGATTCCAGAACAACTATGCCCTCGCCATGCGAAGCAAAGAGGCAAAGCGTCTTGGCGTGAAAACAATCAGCGACCTTGTCCCCTATGCTCCGCAGCTCAAGCTGGGAGGCGACCTTGAATTCTTCTCGAGGGCGGAGTGGCCCTCCCTGAAAGAAACCTACGGGATTCGCTTCGCTCAGACCCGACCGATGGATCCCTCTCTCATGTATCAGGCCGTTGCACACGGCGGCGTCGACCTGATCACGGCCTATACGACCGACGGCCGTATCTCGGCGCTGGACCTGACCGTTCTGACAGACGATCGCCATGCTATCCCACCCTACGACGCCATCATTCTTGCGAGCGCTCGGGTGGCGCGAGAACACCCCGAGGTCCTCCGTGCCCTGCGCCCCTTGATTGGTGCGATTGATGCCGATGAAATGCGTGCGATGAATTTCGAAGTCGACGAGGGACAGAAGCAACCGCGAGCCGTTGCCGCCGCTTTCCGTAAAAATTCCCTGCCTCCGACCCCATGACTCGACTCGAAAAAGCTCGTCGTATCCACCGTATTCTTGAAGACTACTATCCTGAGCCGCCCGTACCGCTCCTCCATACCGACGCGTTTACGCTGCTGATCTCGGTCCTGCTTTCCGCGCAAACGACCGATGCACGAGTCAATATCGTGACACCGGCCCTCTTCGCAGAGGGCCCGGACCCGATACGAATGGCTCGTCTCGGAGCACCACGAATCCTTCATCATATTCGTTCGTGTGGTCTGGCGCCCGGGAAGGCTAAAAATATCGACGCACTTGCCAAGCTTCTTCTCGAGCATCACGACGGCGAAGTACCCGCGGACCTCGTTGCTCTCGAAAAACTACCGGGCGTCGGTCATAAGACAGCCAGTGTCGTCATGGCGCAGGCCTTCGGTGTTCCTTCTTTCCCGGTGGACACGCATATCCACCGACTGGCTGCGCGATGGAATCTTTCCAACGGTCGTAACGTGGAGCAAACCGAGCGAGACCTGAAGAAAGTGTTTCCTCGAGATTCGTGGAATAAACTACACCTGCAAATCATTTACTTCGGACGCGAGCATTGTCCCGCGCGAGGGCATTCTCTGGCAGATTGTCCGATCTGCGGATGGGCCGCTACGAAGAAGCGGATGCGCGAGGAGAAGAACGGATCGAACCCAAGGTAGCCACCACCAGGTTTACGCCCAATCCCAGCAGGCCGGAGTGGACGCCAAAGACCGTCTTTGCGCCGAGGAGAGCCCCGCCCACCGCGATCCCCGTACCAAGCAGAAGTCCGATCAATGTAGGCCACGCTCGCAAACGGCTCCAGTGCAGCGCCACCAGAAATGCCGGCACGCATTGCACCAAAAGCTCCATTTTCAACTCGATCAGACGCCATAACGTGAGCTCTCTTTGGATCGCGAAAGGAACCATCGCAAAAAGAACCAGCGCCGCGAGCCATTTGCCGATCTTTGTTGTCCCGGGATCGCTCCGATCGCGACCGAGGATATCGCCAACAGCGAGGGAGCCCAGCGACAGCAGGCAAGAGTCCGCTGTCGACATGATCGCTGCCAGGGCGCCCACAAACACCAGAATCGCGGCAAACATCGGGATACCGCCTGCGGTCGCCCATTCCCCCAGCAGGTAGGGCATCACTTCGTCGCTGGCGACACCAGCAGCAGGATCGATCCGGGCAATTGCAGCAAACCCGATCAAGGTCACGACCAGTGTCGTCGTGAGCGGCATGAAGGTCATGATGGCGAAGGAGCGCTGCAGGACTCGTCCACTGCGTGCTGCAAATATCCGTTGAATCGCCTGGGGGTACAAAATACTACCGAGGCCGAGAAGTGCGACCGTGCTGAACCAATTGATGCAGGTCTCCGTATCCGGAATCGCGATAGCGCCCGGCCGCAGGGCCTCGACGCGCTCCGTAATATTGGAAAGACCGCCACCATCTCCCATCAACCAGAACAGGAGTGCCGACAAACCAAAGAGCATCAGAATTCCCTGCCCGGCATCCGTCCAGGCAACTGCCCGCATTCCACCCAGACTTTCGTAAAAAAGGATCACCAGGGCCAGACTGATGACACCGACTTCGTGTGGAATGATACCTTCGGTCACGCGACTCGTCATCGTGCCCATCGCCTGCAGTTGCGCGAGAAGGAAATTGGCCAGTGCGATCACCATCAGAATACCGATCGCCGTTGCCAAAAGCGGCCCGGCCGGATCATCGCGGAAACGATGCCGAACCCAGTCCCCCGGCGTCACAAATCCATGCTCGGCGGCGATCGGTCGGAGTCGCGGAGCGATCGCATGAAAGAGGACAATGATCGCCATCATGAATCCGGTCGACATGATAAAGGAGAATCCCGCCTGATAAGCGCGGCCCGGGTAACCGAGAAGCGAGTTCCCGCTGTAGGCAGTTGCGTAGAGTGTCAGAAAGAGAACGAATACGCCCAAATCTCTACCCGCGAGAAAGTGATCGCTGGGCGAAGCATCCTGCCGGGAGCGGCGGGCGATCTCGGCCACGGTTGCGAGGACCAGAAGGTAGCCCCCCAGAGCAACGACACCCAGCTCACCGAAGCTCATGATCCCTCAACCTCGGGGTCTTGCAACATCCAGGCGATTGAATTCAAAATTGCGACCCCTGTATAGCAGGCGACCGCATACGCCACCCAATCAGGGAGCCCGAAGACGATCTCGACCGGATAGTCAGCAGGGCGGTACCAGGGCACCGAGAGAATATAGAGCCCCGCAATGCAGACAAACAAAAACCGCCGCAGCCGAGTTCGCCAGTTGCGTGTGTTCATCCCGGGTCACTCGGTAGCTGGCACGGGCGTAGCTGCTGCGTCGGCGACTGGCGCCGCGCTGGCAGTGGGAGCCGACGCGGCAGCGTCGTCCTCAAGAGGCAACAAGGCCGTGACTCGATCCATGAACCCGATCGTCTCGGCGACAATCTGATCGGCGTTTGAAACTGCTGCGCATCCACCACCCGACAAACGAGAAAACGTGAGCTTCATGCGCCTGACGGCCTTCTCAAGACAACTATTTTCGATAGGCTCACCGCTGCGAGCCGCAAGACCGTAGCATCGGACCATCATTTTGGTGCCCTGCACCGCGGTCGCCAGTTGCTTCTGCATGCAGCCCCCCTTGGATCGAGCCTCTGTCGAAACCGGGAAGAGAAGCAATCCGGCCAGGAGTGTCAGCGCAAGAAGAGATCTCAAGATGCAGCCTCGATGAATTTGCGGATCTCCGCTGCAGTTTCTACCGGCTTCGCCACATGTGGCACCTCGCCGACATCAGCGATGCTTGCCGTTGCAGCGCCCTCGATTCCATTCGCAATCGCCTGCATTCGCTCCGGCCAGGAGACATCCCTCTCGCCTGCGAGGCAAAGCGTGCGTGTGGAGACCGCCGCCAGTGTCGGTGCGACTGTCTCCTCGGCCAGTCGTTGCACCAAGGCAGCTACGGCGGTCAGATCCATCGGTCGACCTTCGACTTTCTCTCGACTGATCGGGCCGAAGAGAGCATGCGCGATCCCTTCAAGCCCATTCATTCGACCCGATTTCACGATCTCATTGAAAAGAGTTTGCTGCGCAGGCGTCGCGTTCATCCCGTCGCCGATGACCACCAGACTGGAAACGCGGGATCGATCAATCCTCGAGATGTGCAAGGCAACCAGACCTCCCAACCCGTGTCCGACAATATCTGCGGCCGCAATATCGAGCCCATCCATCGCCTTGAGCACATCGCCGGCGAGATCTTCCCACTGATAAGGCGGCTTCGGCGACCCCGACCAACCATGCGCGCGGAGTTCCAGCAGCAGGACACGCCCCATGGACTGAAGTTCCGGGACGATATCATTCCAGACGTCGATCGTCTCGGCGAACCCGTGCAGGAGGATAATCGTGCGATCCCCTTCCCCGCTCAAACGGTAGCGAAGCTCGTGTCCCCCTACGTCGATCTTTGTAGTCTCCTCAGCCATGGTCTGCCTCTCAGGTTATCCTTTTGAATAAATCTCGTTCTTGCGATGATGGCCGGTCGCTAGTCACTGACTTGCGGTCTCGTTGCCATGAAAAGAACAGCTACACCGGCAAGAATATAACCGCCAGCGATCGCCATGGGTATGGAGTTTTCCACATTCCACGGAAGAAATGCCGGCGATCCGGGAAACGGCGAATGAATAATCCCGAAGAGCGCGGCCCCGGCAGCCAAAAACAGCACGCCCGCGGCTGCTGCAAAGCGTCCATCGATCAGATGAGCCACTACGGATCCAAAAATCATCGCAGAAAATACGAATCCGGCACCGAGGATCAACAAGCTTTGATAACGGATACCCGCCTCGCCGGTCAGACTCGGCCCATTACCGCCCGCACCGACAAGCATCTGATCGACAATAATCAGGATCGTGCTGGCCATGACCGGAATAAAGCACGCAGCCACCGCCGGCCCGTGACGCTTTGGTACTGCGTGAAAAGCCTGTGAGCCGATTTCGATACCGATGAAAACGAGAATCGGAATAATGGCGACCTCCGGGAGTACATGGACCAGCCAGGAGAGGTACCCGAACATTCCCCCCAGACCGACAAAAAGAGCGGTGGCCAGAGTATAGGCGGCCCGCCCTCCCATCCGCTTGTAGGCTGGGTGACCAATATAGGGGGTCGTCTGCACAACACCCCCCACCAATCCGGCAATCAATGTGCTGATGCCCTCGGTCAACAGAATGGATCGGGTATCGTACACATCTCCAGCCGACGCGGCCGATTCGACGTTATCGATACCTCCAATGATCGTGGCAAAGGCCAGCGGCAAGGCGAGGGGCAGGTAATCGACAGCAAGCGAAATGCCCTGCCAAAATCCCGTGGTTGGCCACGGAAACGTAACGGCAAAACCCGGCGTCCCGGGGAATAGAGGCGCATGTGGCAACCAACCTGCAGATCCCAGGCCGTAGAACAAGCCGGTGGAGATCGCGACCACCAGAAGAACCGGTGGCAAGCGAAGCGGGAGCTCCACCCGTCGCAGCAAAACCAGAAGCAGCAGAAAAAGTGAGAACACACCAACCAGCGGGTTCTCGAAGAGCTCCAGCATCGGCATGAACGCGATCAGGCAAATGCCGATCGAGCCGATCGTGCCCAGCATCGCGGCCTGTGGGATCCAATGCCGGAGACGTGCTGCCGGCCAGGTCACCAGCAATTTGAAAATACCCATAAAGACCATCAGCGCCATGCCGGCCTGCCATGCCAGGTCGGCATCGCCCGTCCGCTGGTACAGCGGCCCCAGAGCACCGAACGTCAGCCCGAAGAGAGAGACCGTATCGATACCCAGAGGCATCGCCGTTACATCATCGCGGCCGGTTTTTTTCGCCAGACGAAAGGCCATCCAGGTGTAGATCAGATCTCCGATCAGGACACCGGCCGCTGTTCCAGGCAACATTTTCCCCAAAACCAGATCTGCCGGATAGTCGAATACCTGAATCAAAATCGTGCTGAAGACGATCAGTTGGGCAACGTTGTCGAAGGTCAGGCCCAAAAAGGCGCTGAAATCTCCCGCCCTGGCCCACCGATACTTGCCGCTCTCCTCGTCCGCCATGGTTCCCTCACCTCTCTTGCGACGGAACATACCATGTTCCCACCAGAGCTCGACCTGTTGGTCGGATGTCCGCTGGAGTGCTACCCGAGGCAACATGAAGCATCTTCTGATCCTTCATCATTCCCAGACCGGCGGAACGGGGAAGATGACGGCAGCCGTCCTCGAAGGCGCTCGCCGAGAACCAACGATCGATACCCGGGAGCGCTCGGCTCTGGAAGGAACCCTGGAAGACCTTCTTTGGGCCGATGGCGTCATCTTCGGCACCCCCGAGAACTTCGGCACGATGTCGGGGGCTCTGAAATTTTTCTTCGACGAAACTTTTTATCCCGCGCAAGGAAAAATCCGGTCTCTGCCCTATGGTCTTTTCGTCAAATGCGCCAATGACGGAACAGGAGCTGTTCGCGACGTCGAAAGAATTCTGCGCGGCTACCCGATGAGTCCCATCGCCCCCGCACTTGTCGCCAAGGGAGATCTTACCGAGGAGGTTCTGCAAAATTGTCGCGATCTCGGTCAGACAATGGCCGCAGGCCTGGATATGGGATTATGGAGTTGATCCGTCGCACGACCTGGGCTCTCTCCGCCGCGTTGTCGATCGCGACCGTGATGGTTGTCCTGATCACTGCTCACGCCCCCCGACAGGAGGGCCTTTTAAGGGACCTCACACGAGAAAATGGAGTCGTGGAATGGGCCAGCGTGGTGATCCTTGTCGTGATCGCCCTCGTCGCCGGCCGCGCGCTGCTCCTCGACCGCAAACAGCCCGCCCTGCCGGCGGGCGGGCGCGGGATCCTGATTGCACTGGTTTTTCTGGCCACTCTCGCCGCTCTCGAAGAAATCAGCTGGGGGCAGCAAGTTTTCGGTTTTCGATCGAATAAATTCTTCCTCGATCACAACCTGCAGCGGGAAACCAACCTTCACAATTTGATGCCTGCTTCCATCTCCTCATCCGCGATCAATACGGTGATTTATGTCTTCTTTCTCTGGATTCCATGCGGTTTTCGGATGGCACCGAACTCTCGGCTGGCAATCGGGATTCGCTCCCGTGAGTGGGACAACTTCCTGCCGAGCCTGAACACAATCCTGATCTTTGCCTTTGGCTCGACCCTGCAAGCCTACTTTCTGCTGCCGACATGGAGCGACACCTTGGCACTTCTGGTGACTCTAGCCCTCCTGGGTCGAACACTCCTTGTTCAACCCGCCACACGATCAAACGACTGGGCTCATTGGGCGTGGGTTGTCTTTTGTGCGGCGACCTTTGCGATCCACCACGACATCTTTCGCTTCGCGAATATGCAATACGAAATTCGGGAACTTGTGGTGGTTCTCGGCTGCCTGCACTGGATCACCGACTGGACAATCCCGGCGATCCAACAGCCGAAGGGGTCCACTCGGGAATCAGCGGCAAAGCAGGGGATCGCGGCCTGATACGTCAGCTGGCAACGATCCCGGGAGCGGGCAGCCAGACGCGGAAAATAGCTCCTTCGCCGGGCGCACTCTCGACCGCCAGGGTTCCTCCCAGAAGATCCACCAATTGGCGCACCACATGGAGACCGAGACCCGTGCCCCGCAAGACACGACCCTCAGTGCGATCGATCTGCCGAAACGGCTCGAAGATGATCTTCTGAGCTTCCTTGCCAATACCGATACCGGTATCTTCCACCGCGATCTCGACGCCGGTATCGCGGGCCGTCGCCCGCAAAAAAATACCACCTTCATCGGTGAACTTTACGGCATTGGAAATCAGATTCTTGATAATCAGTTTGATCTTGTCCGCGTCGGATTGGAGCGCCGGCAGGTTCGGTGCGATATCCCAGGCGTAGGAGAGACCTGCCTCCTGCCGGATCTCTCGGGTCTCGATTTCCACCTCCCGCAGAAGGTCGGAGAGGACCACTTTCCCGAGGCTGACATCTCCCACCTTGGGATCAATGCCGGCAGCAAGAGAACCTTCGAGCATCTCGGCCAATTGGCGCCCGCTGCGATCGATCCGTCGAATCAAGTCTCGGGGGTCAGTCGACGTCAGGTCGCGCTCCTCTTCGAGGAGCAGCTCCGTGTACCCCAGAATCACATGCAATGGCGATCGCAGAGCGTGCGATAATGCGGAAACGAACTCTTCCTTGCGACGATTCGCTCGACCCAATTCCTGAACCAATCGGGCATTCTCGAGGGCGAGAGAGCAGAGCTGCGCTGTGCCACGAGCCAGTCTGCGCTGTTGCTCATCGAACCCTTTTTCGACATCCCGCAAACAGGCGCTATGGAAGCCGATAATTTCCTCGCCGCGACGCAAAGCCATGAACAAGGTTCGCTCCGGAAGGTTGATGGGTTGCCGCTCGATCGATCGGACGGCCCCTCCAGCCTCGGATCGAACCTCGACGATTTCGTCTCGGTCAAAGGCCTCAAGAATTTCGCCAAAGCTCTCTCGCAAAGGTTCCGCCGTCTGAAGATGCCTCCATTGCTCGGCTGAATCCCCATCACCGGCCACAATCAGGAAAGAGCTTTCCTCCGGGCTCCAGAGATACGTATGGCTGGCATCACATTCGAGAATTTCCGTCGTCGCTTCGCAAAGTCGATGCAGCATGACGGAGGTATCCGATGACCACGCGAGCTGGCGACGAATTTTTGCCAGACCTGCATTCACCCATACCTCGTCGCTGAGCAGCAACCGGGCCTGATGGACTTCCGTGATGTCACGAAAAAGGAGCACCCCGCCCGAGATCAAGCCTCCATCGATTCGCGGCGACCAGCGGTACTCGATGATGCGACCATCCGGAAACTCGATCTCTTCGGGCGGAGGCGTCTCTGATTGGGCCAACAAACTCAGAAATTGATCGCGAGCGGCCAGGGGGTCCGGGAGCAGCTGAACCATCCGATCACAGATATCCAGCGCGGAACCCTGCTCGAGTGCCGCGGGTGGAATTCCCCACATCTCCACGAAACAGCGATTGAACTGAGAGATCTCACCCGCCTCATTGATGACCAGAATTGCCTCGCTGGTCGCGTCGAGAACAACATCGATCCACCGATTGGATCGGTCTCCCGACGCGGAATCGACCGGTTTTATTTGCGAAGAAGTTGCCATTGGGTCTGGGGCAGGAGATCCCTGCACCCCTGATTCTAGCACTCGCTGACAACCACGGGAAATCCCCTGAATCGAGGGACGGGTCCTTGTCGGTGCCGGCAGAGTGGACAGCAGCCCTCTCAAGGCGTTATCCAGACCAGACAAGTTATTCTGCAGGAGAAATCGATATGAGCGAAAAGCGTTTTGAGGGAAAAGTATGCATCGTCACGGGCGCGGCTTCCGGGTTGGGCCAAGCCACCGCCGAGGTCCTGGCCGCCGAGGGGGGACGCGTTGCCTGTGTGGACATTTCCTCAGCAGCTGCCGAGGAAACCGCTGAGGGAATTCGCAAATCCGGCGGTGACGCCAGCGCCTATACGATCGACGTCAGCGACTTTGCTTCCGTCGAAGCCGGCGTGGAGGCTGTTGCTGACAGCCTCGGTCGCCCTGAAGTTCTGATCAATTGTGCGGGCATCGGTCGATTCCAGCATTCCCACGAAGTCGGAATGGACGATTGGCAACGAATTATCGGGGTCAACCTGACCGGCACCTTCCTGATGTGCAGACACACGCTGCCGCATCTTCTCGAAGGTGGCGGCGCCATCATCAATATCGCATCCAATGCCGGCCTGATGGGACAACCCTATTCGGCAGCCTACTGCGCCTCCAAGGGGGGCGTCGTGAATCTGACGCGAGCGCTGGCGGATGAATATCTCGAACAGGATATCCGGGTCTCCTGCATTGCGCCCGGTGGCATCGAAACAGCGATCCAGAAATCCTTCCAGGAAACCATGCCCGAGGGATCCAACTTCAAGAAGCTGATGCGGATCACCTCGCCGTTGGGCAACTCGCAGCCTATCGAGATCGCCCGGTTTATTGCTTTCGTTGCCTCCGAGCATGGCCGTTATATCACGGGAACCATCCACTCGATGGACGGCGGTCTGACCCGCTGAGGAACGTCCTCAGCGGAAAATAGCGCCCGCAAGCGCCAATCCGAGCGCAGCCAGGGTCGCCGAGTTGAGCATCGCGGAAAATTGGTGCAAGCGGGCGTAATCCGGATCGTCGGCATTCTTGTCGCGCAGACGAGGACGGAGAACTTCGCCGCCATAAAGGGAGGCCACCAGGGCGAGGGCTACAGGAAGCGCAAGCCGGGCCAGTTCCCCCTCGCTCAAGCCCTCCCGCCCCAGTAACACGGCCCCCAGAGCGACGAATCCGCACAGGACCCCGAGTCGGTAGTAGCGCGTGAAAATAGGGCGCAGAAAACGACGCGCCTCACCGGGAAAATTACGATGAGCCGCTGGGGCGACTACGAACGAGAAGAAGAAAACCGAGCCGAACCAGGCGGCGACCGCGAGAGAGAATACCAAACGCAACAAGAGAACCCTCCTCAGGTCGGGATATCGGCTTTTTCGCGCAGTACGATTTTATCCAATCGCACTCGCGAGGAGCTGCTCAGAGCATAGACGACTGCTTCGACTACATCCTCCACCCGCATCATTTCGGGGGTGCCGGTCCAGCGGGAAATTGCCTCGACCGAAGCCATCAAGCCCGGATCAAATTCTCGGACGGCCGCACCACCCCCCTCGGTGCCACCCACGTTACCGATATGCATCTCGGTAAATCTCACGCCCGTGCTGCCATACTCGCCACGCAAGGCCGTCAGAAAATGGGACAGACCCGCTTTGCCGGTCGAATAAATCGCCAGATGCGGGATCGCGAGGCCCGCTGCGGTCGACGTTACGTGAAGGATATGGCCGCTATCGCGCGGCAGCATGTCCTGGAGAGCCGCCTGGGTGACACGGATCGAGCCCAATAAATTGGTCTCGAGCATAGTCACCCACTCCTCTTCCGGCTGATCCGCGAAAGGAGCAAACCAGAGCACAGCCGCGGTTCCGATCAAGGCATCCAGCGGCACGCCGCCCTCGCGAATCGAGGCAAATAGTCGGGTGACGCTCTCCGGATCACTGACATCGCAGGCATGCGCTACAATCCGGCCTTCGGAATCGCGAGCATAGGCCTCGATCGCATCCACGCGTCGAGCCGCCGCATGAACCGTGGCACCCTCGGCGGCCAGCCGTTGGGCGATGCCGGCGCCGATTCCTACAGATGCCCCCACCACCAGAAATGTTTTCTCTGAAAAAATTCCCATACTCATGGTCCTACCTTCTTCCGCCGACTTCTCCATCCCCCCGCCAACGATGCGATGCGACCCCGCAAGCTCAAACATCGCCAATGACCGGCCCACCGCCCGGTTCAGCAGACGAAAAAAAAGGGTTGGAGCATGCGCTCCAACCCTTTTCTTGTTGCGTTATCGCGCCGCCTAGAGCTTTCCCATCGCCGCGAGGAAGGGGATGATGACCAATGAGACGATCGACATCAATTTGATCAGAATGTTCAGGGACGGACCCGATGTATCCTTGAAAGGATCTCCGATCGTATCGCCGATCACAGCCGCGGAGTGGGCTTCTCCGCCCTTGCTCTCGCCGGGGATCTTGCCCTGCTCGATCGACTTCTTGGCGTTATCCCAGGCGCCACCGGCGGTTGCCATGAAGAGTGCCATCAAAACGCCTGTCGTGGTCGCCCCGGCCAGCAATCCACCCAAAGCAGAGGCACCCAGCAACCATCCGACGATAACCGGACTGGACACGGCAATCAGACCCGGCATCACCATTTCCCGCAGCGCCGCCTTGGTGGAGATATCGACACAACGCGCGGAATCGGGTTTCACGCCTTCCTTGCCTTCCAGAAGGCCGGGAATCTCGCGGAATTGACGACGAATCTCCTCAACCATCTCGCCTGCGGCCTTGCCCACCGAGGTCATCGTCATGGCAGCCACGACGAACGGCAAGGAGCCGCCGATCAGAAGTCCGATCACAACGATCGGATCGGTCAGCTCAAGCGAGAAGGGAATATATTCCGTACCATTTTCGAGCGCGCTCATGCGCAGGAAGCGCTCCACTTCGGAGGAGAAGGCTGCAAAGAGGGCTAACGCGGTGAGCGCCGCAGAGCCGATCGCAAATCCCTTGCCGATCGCCGCTGTGGTGTTGCCGATCGAATCAAGACCATCGGTGATTTCGCGCGTTTCCTCGCCCAAACCACCCATCTCCGAAATGCCACCGGCATTGTCAGCGACCGGGCCGTAGGCATCGACGGTCATCGTCGCACCAACGGTCGCCAACATCCCGACAGCCGCCAGAGCAATGCCGTAGAGTCCCGCGAAGTAGTTGGCGATAAAGATCCCGATGGTGATCAGAATGAGCGGCAGGAAGACACTTTCCATGCCGATGGCAAGACCGGTGATCGCGTTGGTCGCCGGACCGGTCTTCGAGGCTTCGGCAATCCGTTGCACCGATTTGGTCTGAAAGCCGAGGACCTTGTCCACGGAAGTGTAGTACTCGGTCGCCAACCCAATGGCGACGCCAACGATCGAACCGCAGATCACGGCGTAGACCGGAGCCAGCGGAAGTCCCAAAAAGGAGACGACGATCAAGGAGATAATCCAGAACAAGGCTGCGGCAATCAGGGTGGTATTTCGCAGCGCGGCGGAAGCCTCGCCCTCTTTCAACCAGTTCATCGAGAAGACGCCGACCAGGCTGGCACCGAGGCCGATCAGTCCGAGAAGAATGGGCAACGCCATCAGACCCACGCGATCCTGAGCGGTAATTTCATAGGCCATATCGTACATGCCGCCGGAGGCGGCCGCGGTGACTGTCGCGCCCAGCACGATCGACGCGATAATGGATCCGACAAAGGATTCAAAGATATCGGCGCCCATGCCGGCAACGTCACCAACGTTATCGCCGACGTTATCAGCAATAACGCCCGGGTTGCGGGGATCATCCTCGGGAATCCCGGCTTCGACCTTGCCCACCAGATCGGCCCCGACGTCGGCGGCCTTGGTGAAGATTCCACCGCCCACGCGGGCGAAGAGGGCAATGGACGAGGCTCCCATGCCGAATCCGGAAATATATTGCACCGTCGAAGTATCGCTTCCCCAAACGAGATAGAGGACGGCCACGCCAAGCAAGCCCAGGCCCGCCACGGACAGGCCCATCACCGCGCCGCCGTTGTAGGCGGTCAGCAGCGCCGCACCGGCACCGTCCTGCTTTGCCGCCATCGCAGTCCGCACATTGGCCGAGGTCGCCGCACGCATGCCTGAATAACCAGCGACGATACTCAGCAAAGCGCCCATCAGAAACGCGACCGCGGTCTGCCAGTCAATCGCCAACAGCAGGAGTATCGCGACGCCGGCAACGAATACCGCCAAAACACGATATTCGGCCCGGAGAAACGCCATGGCGCCGTCCTGGATCTGCTGTCCGATGTCGGCAACGACGGGGTCATCGACCTGAACGGCGTCCACTTTCCGATAAAGACGGAAAGCTGCCACCAAGCCAATCAAGGCCAAAATGAGAGCAAGTACACCTAACGTTGTCGTGGAAATCATTCGTGAACCACCGGTTCTCGGGCCAATTGAACCCGTCTATCTATAAGGAAGAAAAGTCTTCGAGGACCACGAATCATTAGCGAATCCGATGCTGTGGGACAAGGCTGCCTTCAAGCGTGCTGCCATCCTCTCTGCCTCCCCCTGCGCGGGGATTCGTGCGATAATTGAAGCCTCGGGGGACATTGGCACACGTGGATTACGACACCATTGGAGAAAAAGCGGGCCTGAGAACTCTGGCCATCGATATCGGCGGTACCGGATTGAAGATGATGGTGCTCGACGCCTCGGGCGTTCCGGTGAATGAAAGGGATCGCGAGCGCACGCCATCGCCCGGGACGCCTCGGGCCATTCTCGCGGTCCTCGCAACGCAGATCGACCGCCAGCCGCAATTCGACCGAATTTCCGTCGGTTTTCCCGGCGTCGTGATCGAAGGAATCGTTCGAACCGCTCCGAACCTGAGCCCCGAATGGCACGAATTTCCGCTCGCGGAAGCCCTGCGAAAGCAGACGGGCCGAGAGACCCGGGCAGCGAATGATGCAGATGTTCAGGGCCTCGGCGACATCGAGGGCATTGGCGTCGAACTCGTTCTGACCCTCGGAACCGGCTTCGGTTCAGCTCTGTTTATGGCGGGCACCCTGGTTCCGAATCTCGAGCTTGGACACCATCCCTTTCGCGGCGACCGGACCTACGAGGACTATGTCGGCAAGCCGGCCCTCGAAGACATCGGGAAAAAACGCTGGCGCAAACGGCTGCTCAAGGTCCTCACCCAGATTCAGCCCATCTGGAATCCCCGCAAAATTTATTTGGGCGGGGGGAATGCCAAGCTGGTCAAACCCGAGGATCTGCCTGAAAACGTAAAGATTTGCCCCAATGCGGCGGGCATCACCGGGGGAATCGCCCTCTGGCGACAGACAGCCGGCCCTCGCGACCAGGGGGCGCATCCCGCAAAGCATAACCCCTAATCCGCGCATCCCGGCCTGATTTGGCCAGTAACCGCGCATTATTGCACGCTTTGCGACTACCGGAACGCCCTGAATCCGGGGGTCATTTCGGCACAGCGGTTGCAAATGAAGGGCACCCGATGCCCCGCCACCCCTCCTACAACCCAACCCCTGATCCACCGAAATCAGCTGCGGGCCTGGTCGATATGGCCGCGCTGAATGCGGATCTGGAGGATGCCAACACAGCAACCCACGCCATAGGGCTGATCGCCGCGATCTTGGGAGCGCGGTTTCTGCTGACCTCCGTATCCCCCGAGGCAAGTCCCGCTGTTTATGTCGCCTGCGGCGTCTACGCCGCGTCTTTGATCAGCGTTTTTGCCGCGTCATGCCTCTACCACAGCGCGACCGCACCTCGACAAAAGCGACTCCTCCGAGCGGTCGACCAAATATGCATCTATTTGCTGATCGGAGGGACGGCGACGCCTCTCTTCGAGACGCTGCTTCCACCGCCGCTCGCAGGGACCATGGTCCGCACCGTCTGGAGCATCGGTGCATTGGGGATTGCCCTGCGCGTCTGCTTTCCCTCACGGTTCGATGGGATCGGAATCCTCCTTTGCCTCGCCATGGGGTGGTGCGGGGCCGGAGCATTGGATTTCTTTGTGCCCGAGACACCCTCGCTCGCCAAACCTCTGATCATTGGTGGCGGGATCGCGTTTACCGGCGGACTGCTCTTCTATCTGAGCGAACCCTGGTTTCGCTGGGGGCATGTCATCTGGCACCTTTTTGTTCTGGCCGGCACCGCGCTCCATTTTGGTGCGGTTCTGGTCTCGGTCGCCTAGCGCTTCGCGGGCGAGTCCCGCTTTGGCTGCTCTGGGTTTGCTGGCTGCACCCAACCGCCGAAGCCCCGCGTGAGAGCATCGGCCGCTTTCGGCCCCATCGATCCGCAATCGTAACGGTGCGCTCGTCCCACCGGGCCAAGAATCTTGTCGATCACGCCCCAGGTCCCTTCGACCGCACGCTCGGTTGCAAAAAGGGTGGGATCTCCATGCAGGGCATCCCCGATCAGTCGCTCGTAGGGCAGCGCCGTATGCCCGAGAGCCTCCGAAAAGTCGACATTCAAATTCACACTCGCGGATTCCAGCCCGGATCCAGGTCGCTTGGCCTGCACATCCATCGAAACCCCGGGATTGTGTCCGAGTCGGAAGTGCAGCCGGTTCGGCAAGGGATCCTTTTTCCCGTGACCGAAAAATGCCTTGGGCGGCTCGTGCAATTCGATCACCGCCTCAGTTGCTGTGACACCCAACCCCTTGCCCGTTCTGATAAAGAACGGCACGCCCCCCCAGCGCCAATTTTCGATGTCCAGACGCAAGGCGCAAAACGTTTCTGTTTTTGAGCCGCGACGGACGCCTTCGACCTCCTGATAGCCCCGATACTGCCCTCGAATATAATTCTCGGGTTGCACTTGCTGCATCGAGTGGAAGACCTTGATTTGCTCCTCATGCAGACACGATGCTTCCGCACTCGCTGGCGGCTCCATCGCGAGAAGCGCCACCACCTGCATCAAATGGTTCTGGACTACATCCTTGAGGGCCCCAACATCGTCGTAGAAAGCCCCACGGTCCTCGACAGCAAAAGACTCCGCCATGGTGATTTGCACCGAGCGTATATAGCGCCGGTTCCAGATTGGCTCGAAAAGCGTATTCCCGAAGCGAAAGACCAGAAGATCCTGAACCGGATGCTTCCCCAGATAATGGTCGATTCGGTAAATTTGGTCTTCACGCAGCACCCGAAGCAACGCCTT
>Ga0055584_100001292_pt1 | contig 24555 bp, 24 predicted proteins | sample OSDHelmetaG_FD_58716 | JGI IMG/M metagenome (GOLD analysis project Ga0055584, IMG submission 58716) | Pelagic marine sediment microbial communities from the LTER site Helgoland, North Sea, for post-phytoplankton bloom and carbon turnover... | ecosystem: Environmental > Aquatic > Marine >...
GCCGGTTTGCAATGCCATAGTATGCTTGATAAAAGCACACCAGCCTAATCAGCGACATTAAGGTTCAACCAGTACCCAGGGAAGGCAAATCATATCAAAATCATTTGCCAATAAAGCCGGACTGGTGCTGACAGCGTTAACAGTCCAGGGTGTTGTCTCGCTCCCATTGACTGATAGAGCTTGTGAAATCATCCCATTGATTCATTTTCAGCTTGCAGTAGGCCGCAATCAGCTCTTCGCCCATGGCCTCTTTCAGCGACTTGCTTTTGGCGGTATGTCGAATAGCATCAAGCAGATTCAATGGCAGCTTTTTTAATCCTTTAGCCTTGTGCCCTTCTTCATACATATTGATATCAAGACGTTCACCAGGATCGCGTTTGCTGGCGATGCCTTCGAGGCCAGAAGCAAGAATACCCGCCTGCATCAGGTAAGGATTGGCAGCACCATCCATAAGACGTAATTCGAATCTACCTGCATCAGGTATGCGCACCATATGGGTACGGTTGTTACCTCCGTAGCTGACTGAATTTGGCGACCAGGTTGCCCCGGAAAGTGTGCGCGGTGCGTTGATTCGTTTATAACTGTTCACCGTAGGGTTGAAGATAGATGCAAGGGCTTCAATGTTGTGCATGATGCCACCAAGAAAGTGATATGCCATTGGCGACAGTCCCATCTCATCACTCTTATGGGCAAACAGATTCTTTTTCCCGCTTTTGGTGTCCCAAAGTGAAACATGTGCATGACAGCCATTGCCAGTCAGGTGGGAAAATGGTTTTGGCATGAAGGTGGCGCGCAACCCATGATTTTCAGCAATCTGTCTAACCATGTATTTAAAGAACACGTGACGGTCTGCTGTGGCCAGGCAATGATCGTAATCCCAGTTCATCTCGAACTGGCCATTAGCGTCCTCGTGATCGTTCTGGTACGGCCCCCATCCCAATTCAATCATGGCATCACAGATTTCGGTAATAACATCATACCTGCGCATCAATGCAGACTGGTCATAACAAGGTTTAGATTGCGTATCCTGATCATCTGATATCGCTGTGCCATCGCGATTAACCAGAAAGTATTCGCATTCCACACCGGTTTTCATGGCGTAGCCTTTGGCGGCTGCTTTGTCTATCTGGCGTTTCAATGCAATGCGTGGTGAAGCTTCAATTGCTTTGCCATCGAGATACAGATCACTGGCCAGCCAGCCCACTTCTTTTTTCCATGGAAGCTGGATAAGACTGTCAGGATCCGGCACCGCAAACATATCACCATCTGCCGGGCTCATATCAAGCCATGCGGCAAAGCCGGCGAATCCTGCGCCGTCACGTTGCATATCTCCAATAGCTCTGGCGGGTACCAGCTTGGATCGCAGTATGCCGAACAAGTCGACAAAGCTGATCAGGAAATATTCTATTTTTTTCTGTTTCGCAATTGTGGCGAGATTCTTAGCCATGATGGTACCTGGAATAGTGTTTTTTTAGATTATGACAGAGCCAAATCAGCAGTTCTAGAACTTACTGTGTCCGGGAATCCAGTCTGTGCCGGCGAGAGGAATTCGTGCCATGGCAGAAGCCTCTATCGTCAGCGCAACCATATCCTGGGGCTCCAGATTCTGAACATTTGATTTACCAGCCGCCCGCGCAAGGGTCTGGGTTTCCAGGGTCAGACACCTGAGGTAATTGGCGACACGCTTGCCGGCGACTGCCGGGTCCAGTCGACTGCCGAGGTCCGGGTCCTGGGTGGAAATGCCGGTGGGATCCCGGCCGTCCTGCCAGTCATCATAAAACCCGGCGCTGGTGCCCAATTCGTTATATTCCTGTTCGCGCTCAGGGGCATTATCCCCCATGGCGATCAATGCCGCAGTACCGATTGAAACCGCATCGGCGCCCATGGCAAGGGCTTTGGCAACATCGGCCCCGGAACGAATACCGCCGGAGACGATGAGCTGAACCTCTCGATGCATCCCCAGGTCTTTTAATGCATCGACGGCCATTCTGGTCGCCGGTAGTGTCGGGATACCAACATGTTCAATAAAAACATCCTGGGTTGCTGCAGTACCACCCTGCATGCCATCGACCACCACGACGTCTGCTCCCGCTTTCACTGCCAGCTGAACATCAAAAAAAGTCCGGGTGGCACCGACTTTAATGTAGATAGGGACTTGCCAGTCAGTAATTTCCCGCAGTTCCTGAATTTTGATTTCAAGGTCATCGGGACCGGTCCAGTCCGGGTGCCGACAGGCGCTGCGCTGATCAATGCCCTTGGGCAGATTGCGCATTTCAGCCACCCGGTCACTGATTTTCTGCCCTAGCAGCATTCCGCCACCGCCCGGCTTGGCGCCCTGGCCTACCACGACTTCGATGGCGTCAGCCTTGCGCAGATCGTCCGGGTTCATGCCATAACGAGATGGCAGATACTGGTATACCAGTAAACTGGAATGGCCACGTTCTTCGGCAGTCATTCCGCCATCACCAGTAGTCGTGCTGGTGCCAACTTCCGATGCGCCACGACCCAGTGCTTCCTTGGCTTGTGCCGAAAGTGCACCAAAGCTCATTCCCGCAATGGTGATTGGTGTTGCAATGGTCAGTGGCTTTTTAGCAAATCGTGTGCCTAAGGTAACCGATGTGTCGCATTTCTCTCGATATCCTTCAAGTGGATAGCGCGACATGCTGGCTCCCAGAAACAGCAGGTCATCAAACGTCGGGATCGTTCGTTTGGCACCGCCACCACGAATGTCATAAATGCCTTCTGTGGCAGCCCGCTGGATTTCCCGAATAACCGGGCGAGAGAAGGTTGATGACTCACGCAACCAGCTGGGATCAATTTTTTTGCTCATGGTCAGTACGCACTCACGTTATCAATCTTGAAGTTATAAAGCTGGCGGGCTGAACCATAACGCCTGAATTCTTCTGGATCGTGATCCAGGCCCGCGTCCGCTAATAATATCGCCAACTCGTCCTTATGCGTCTGTTCCATGGGTTTTTCGATACAGTCTGTTCCAAGGCTCGCGGCTTTTCCACGCAGATAGATTCGTGCTTCATAGATAGAGTCGCCTAATGAGTCACCGGCATCCCCGCACACTACCAGCCGGCCACTCTGGGCCATAAAGGCACTCATATGGCCAATTGATCCACCAACCACGATATCCACTCCTTTCATCGAAATACCGCACCGTGCCGCCGCATTGCCTTCAATGACCAACAGTCCGCCATGAGCGGTGGCCCCGCAATACTGCGATGCGTTGCCTTTCACCCTGACACTTCCTGACATAATGTTTTCCGCCAGCCCGGGGCCGGCGTTACCGTGAATTGTCACCGATGCATGCTGGTTCATGCCTGCACAGTAGTAACCAACATGACCCCGTATATCTATCTGGGTATTGTGCATCGCTCCTGCTGCAACATTGTGTTTGCCGCCCGGGTTGGTGACTTCGATAGCAGTGTCAGCGGAAGACTCATGGTGCAAAAACTGGTTGAGTTGCCGCACCGGATCATCCTGCAGATCAAATTTTTTCATTTCAGTTTCTCTCCCAGCTATAGATCGTCGCAGGGTCCGGTTCCCAGATCCTCGCCTGATCGCTATTGGGTAACTGGGCGATGGCGCGATATTCTGACGACATCGCCACCCAGTCGTCTGTTTCCGCCAGTACCGCGGGCTTGCAGGCGATGGGATCACGTAAAACTGCGAAACCATCACGTGTGCCAATTGCAAAGGTATAAAAACCATCCAGATCTTTGAGAGCGGCCTCCAGTGCCTGGTTAAGACTGGCTCCCTGACTGAGGCGCCAGGTCAGATAGCCCGCCGCAACCTCACTGTCATTATCAGTTTGAAACCGAATACCTTCGCGGCGTAGTTTGTCACGTAACTGGTTATGATTTGACAGCGAGCCGTTATGTACCAGGCATAAATCCAGACCGGTGGAAAACGGATGGGAATGCTCTGTTGTTACCGCGCTCTCAGTAGCCATACGGGTATGCCCCAGTGCATGGGTGCCCGCCATGGAGCGAACGTTAAATTTCTCGATCACCTGTACTGGTAATCCCTTTTCCTTGAATATTTCAATAGCACTTCCCAAGCTGGTGATATTAACGGATTGAAGGTTCGATGCTATCCAGTCTGCAATCCTGTCAGAGGCTTCACTATCTGCCGCTGTTGTTGTGAGCACGGCATGATTGGCCAATGGTGACAGGGTGGCGGCGCTATCAAGATCCTGGTGGATTTTATTGCGTACCTGCTGCCAGTCAATATCGTCCGGCCCCTGTAACGTCACTTTGACGCTGCCAGCCGGTGCTGGATTGTGATACAGGGCGATACCCGCACTGTCCGGGCCGCGATCGGTCATCTGCAGCAGCATATCCGACAGCATGCTGCCCAGTTCGGGCTCCAGGGCTGGGTTTTTTAAATACAACCCGACTATTCCGCACATTCTGCCTGCCTCGATAAAAAATTATTCATGATACGTCGAATGTTAGCACCGGGTGCGGAAGCCGTCTACTGATATGAACTTTTGTTGCTTTAGATGAATCATTGCCACAAATTCAAGTTTCGTTGCCGCCATGTCGCCCGACGATCACCGCCAGCATTTTGATTGGCAGAGATATCAGTTCCTCGGGCCCGTGGGGGGCTTCCGAGTCAAAATACAGTGAGTCACCAGGCTTAAGGTGATAGGTGCGTGAGGCGTGGCGGTAGATCACCTCACCCTCCAGCAGATGAATAAATTCAACGCCGTCATGTTGAAACAGCGGAAACACGTCTGACTTCTGGCTGAGGGTAACGAGGTACGGCTCTACCATCGGCGACAGGCTGCTGGAATGTCCCAGCAGCTGATAATGATGGCCAGCCCGGGTGCCCTGACGTTCAATGTTCAGACCTTTACCCGCAGGGACATAGCTCGCTTCCCGGGTTTGTTCGTACATTCTGAACAATGCAGTCACCGGAACATTAAGGGCGTTTGCCAGTCTACTCAGTGTTGCCAGGGACGGAGAAGTCAAACCGTTCTCCACCTTTGAAAGCATCCCTGGCGAAAGCTCGGACTGGCGCGCAAGATCGGCAACGGTGATGCCTTGCTTGACGCGATAGGTGCGTATCTGTCTGCCTATGGCCAGTTCCAGTGCATTTTCAGCGACAAACCTCGAGGGATCAGTTTCTACCATTTGGTCTTAACTTTAGTTTCACTTACGGAAAGTATACTCTTGCCGTTAATTACACCAGACTCAAGAACAATGAAAGGTACAATTCTAGTTGTAGAAGATCATAGAGATCTTGCAGAGACGATATCCATGGCCCTTGAGGCCGATGGGTTCGCTATTGATTATGCAGCTGATGGACTACAGGCAATACAGCTGGCCACTACACAGGTATTTGATACCATCGTATTAGACGTGATGCTTCCCGGCATCGATGGGTTTACGGTATGCCAACGTCTGAGAACGGAGTATGGCCTGGATACGCCAATTCTGATGCTCACCGCCAGAGATCAGATCGATGACAAACTGCAAGGATTTGAGCGTGGTGCTGACGATTACCTGACCAAACCGTTTGTAATGTCGGAGCTGCAGGCGAGAGTAACGGCCCTGGTGAATCGAAAACGTGGCGACATCGCTTCGACCAGTATATCGGTCAATGGCCTCAGTCTTGATACCCGTACCAGGCGAGTGACACGAAACGGAGAGGACATAGTGCTCTCCCCCACTGGTTTTCGTATCCTGAGGATATTGCTGCGGGAAGCCCCTGGTGTGGTCACCCGGGAAGCATTGCAGAACGAACTGTGGGGTGATGATGTGCCGGACAGCGATGCACTGAGGAGCCATATCTATATTCTGCGCAAAGCCGTCGACAGGCCTTTTGAACAGGCCCATGGTTCCCTGATCAAAACGGTAAAGGGTGTGGGATTAAAAATCGATAAATAAATTACTAGAAGAGGATTCGAAAAACCATTCCGCGTAATGAACTGAACTCACTCTCTACGGTCCAGCCGAACAGTTCGCAAAGACGTTTGACAATATCCAGACCTACGCCATAGCCACCCTGCTGACCCTCATTACTGCCGCGAACAAATGGCTCAAAAATGGCGGCACCATCAGGGGGCTGGACCCCTTCCCCTTTGTTGCATACCTCGAGCATATTGCTGTCCACAACCACGGATACCTCTCCGCGTCGGGTATAATTAAAGGCGTTTCGTAGCAGATTACCAGTGACAGCATCGACGAACTGAGGGGTGGCAGACACTGACACCTGCTGACGATAGTCAACGTCGACGCTTACATGATTGTCCTGATTGTGGGTAAGCTGGAGCTGGTCCAGTTGCCGGTTCACTGTGTCATTGATAGACACCTGCTCTATCTGCAGCATTTTACTGTTGCCTCTGGCGAGAATTAACAGTGCGTTGACCAGCTCATTCATATCGTGGACCGTACGTTTGATTCGATGCAGTGAACTAAGTTGTTTTGCATCGAGCTCGGTGGTCGCCAGCAGGTATTCGGTTGAGCCCTGTATCACGGTGAGGGGGGTGCGTAGCTCATGGCTGGCATCGCGGCTAAATCGGCGTTCACGCTCAATGAGTTGATTGATTTCAGCGGTAAAATTTCCTAATGAATCTACAAGTACGTTAATCTCATCATCAATACTTGCGGTTTTCAGGTTGGTCAGATCGAGATCAACAACCGAGTGCTGTTGAGGATGCACCTGACGCAGTCGGTCAGCCAGTGCGACCACAGGTGATACCGCTTTACGGGATTGCCTGAATCCAAACCAGGCAGACAGATAAATGATGATCAGTACCAGACTCAGTGGTACCACGCCAAAATAGAATGAAAGCTTGGCCACGCTTTGCTCATCAAACACCAGATACAGCGTGGTTTCCTGATCAGCTACAGCGAGTTTGTCAACCAGTACCAGCAATTCCCGACCGTCAATATCAGCGCGACCATAGCCTGTGGCCAGATTGCGCAATGATTCAGGTACAGCAGTGTGATCCGATCCAATCATGAGGAATCCTCGAAGGTTGTCGGTATTGGGTAACGGGTGATTGCTGCTTCGGCTGTAATACTTCCAGAAATGTTCCGCTTCCCCTTCCAGGGCCGCCCGCATCATCACGCCCTCTACGACTTTTGCCGCTACCATTACCCCAAGCACCGTAATCAGGCTGATAAAAATCAATTGAAGAAACATTACCCGGGCAAGCCGCCTGGTAATCCCCGATCTACTGCTATGCTTTGACAAAGTACTGTGGTTCCTGGTTTCTCTTACGTTATACAGATACAGACTGATAATATCCGCGGTCACTTCAGCCGATCGTTCACGTTAATTTGTTAGCTTCGGCAATATTATGCTTCAAATAAACAAATTCCTGCCATGCGACAGAAAAACTTACAGCCTTCAGCAACCATACAATTATCTACGGCCTTCTGGCCGGCGATACTGGCATGTGCTTTAGCTGCCCTGGTGGTGACCGGCTGTTCGAGTCAGGCCAGCACGTCCTCAGCCCTGCCCTACCCTGAGGTTTACCAGCAGTTAAGTGAATCTTATGCGAACGACAGTAAAATCACACCGCAGATGTCTGAGGATAAGGATACCATTGCCACACGATTCGCCAAGTTCAGACAATTATATGCAGACATACATGATCCGCAATTAGAGCAATTGATTGAGGAAGTATATGCTGAAAGTCTGTATTTCAATGATACCCTGCAAACACATACTGAGCGCCGGACCTTAATTGATTATCTTTTAGAGACACAAGAAAAAGTCGACTTTAACAGGGTGGAGATTCATGACATTACGCCAAATGGCAATGGTTACTATGTACGCTGGTCAATGGATACAGGGTTCACCGTTTTAAATAAGCAGGTAAAAACACATTCAATCGGTATTACCCATGTTCGTCTGGACCGGGAAGGTAAGGTCAATTTTCATCAGGACTTCTGGGACAATACCGAAGGGTTTTTCCGCCACGTTCCTGTGGTTGGATACTTTATAGGTAAAACCAAACAGCGACTGTGAGCGAACTAATTGAACAGTTGAAACAGGCGTGGTCTAATTTTGATAGTGCTGCCCTTGACCAGCTTGAACCGATGTATGCCCCGGATGTTGTTTTCATCGAACCCGCTGGAAAAATTGCTGGTCGAGAAGCGTTATTCGAACATTTTCGTGGATCTCTCAGTGATTTGATTGAATGCCGTTTCCAGTTTGATCCCGGGCTGGAGGTCATTGTCGAGGGCAAAGCATATCTGGCGTGGTCCATGACTTTCAGACATTCCAGACTAAGGGGGGGGGATCAAATCATTATTAATGGTGTCAGCCTGCTGCTATTTGACCATCGCATCACTTTTCACCAGGACTGGTTTGATCTCGGCGCCACAGTTTATGAGCACATTCCTGTGCTTGGTGCTGCGGTTAGATTTGTTAAAAACAGAATGCACAGCCACTAGCCTGCTTCTGATGCCGAAAGTAGTACTTAAAAACAGAACCATATGGATCACCGGGGCCTCTTCCGGTATCGGTCGTTCACTGGCGGAGGTTCTGGCAGCGGATAGCAATCAATTGATTATCACTGGCCGTAATGAACAAGCCCTGGCAGAGGTCAAATCCATAGCACCTGAAAACATTCATGTTGTTGCAGCTGATATTGCACATGACCACAGTATTCCAACGATACGTCAGGGTATTTCCAAGGTTTCAGAAAGTATCGATACGGTGATTCTCAACGCAGGGACCTGTGAGTATATGGAGGTAAATAATTTTAGTGCGGAGATGATGAATCGCGTATTTCAGGTGAACACCATTGGCATGGCGCGTTGCATAGAAGCCTGTTTGCCGTTTGTGCGGGCTTCAAAAAATGCACCACACATTGTAGGTGTCAGTAGTGCTGCAGCACTCACAGGGCTGCCTCGAGCGGAGGCATACGGAGCCAGTAAGGCAGCGATCGTCAGCTTTCTCGAATCTCTGGGGCTGGATCTGGCCGCATCAGGTATTGATGTTTCTGTCGTCTATCCAGGGTTTGTCGATACACCGCTGACCAGAAAAAACGACTTTCCCATGCCGTTTTTATTAACACCGCAACAGGCAGTCAAATACATGATCGCCGGGATCGAGAGCAGGCGTCATAAAATAATGTTTCCGAGGCGACTGATCTGGAGTTTGAAACTCATGTCGATGTTGCCGGAAGAATTGCGCCACCGTGCTGGCCTGTCAATGGTGCGTGGTTGAACCGATGAAAATTGCGATTATCGGCACTGGCATTTCCGGGCTTACCGTTGCCTACCTGCTGCATCAAAAGCACGACATATCGGTATATGAAGCAAACAGTTATATAGGTGGTCACACCGCAACCATAGACATCGAGCTTGATGGTAGAATGCATGCCGTTGATACAGGTTTTATCGTTTTCAACGACTGGACCTATCCGAATTTCATCAAACTGATGAACAAGCTTGAAGTGGAGCACAAGCCTACTGACATGGGCTTCAGTGTTACCAGCAGACACAGTGTTAATGAGGATTTTGAATATTCTGGATCGAGCCTTGGGGGCTTGTTTGCAGACCGGCGTAATCTGGCGAAGCCGGTTTTCATTCGCATGGTAATGGATATTATTCGTTTCGGTAAAAAGGCAAGGAATGATATTCAGTCGGCGCAAATACCTGTTGGCATGACGCTGGAAAAGTACCTCGACCAGGGAAAATATGGAGAACTTTTCAGGCGACGCTATATATTACCCATGGCATCAGCAATCTGGTCTGCTTCGATCACTCAGGTGATGCAGTTCAATGCGCAGTTTTTTGTAAAGTTTTTCCATAATCATGGTTTGTTGAATATTAATGATCGTCCGCAGTGGAGGGTCATTAAAAATGGTTCAAGATCTTATATAGATCCGTTGATCAGTGGCTTTCGTGATCGTATTCAGGTAGGCAATGCAGCTCGCGCGGTCCGTCGCACTGCAAAAAGTATTACAGTTTCATGCTCTTCAGGTGATGAAGTCTACGATCAGGTAGTGTTTGCCTGTCACAGCAATCAGGCCCTCGATCTCCTTACTAATGCGTCCCCGGAAGAAAAACAGATCCTTGGGGCGATTCCCTATAGAAAGAATGATGTCGTTCTGCATACCGATGAAATGTTGTTGCCAAAAAGGAAAACTGCCTGGGCCAGCTGGAACTATCTGCTTGATGGAAACGAAACCCGTCAGCCGGTATTGACCTACAACATGAATATGCTCCAGGGTATCGAATCGGAGCGCACGGTCTGTGTGACGATGAATGGTGAACAGCATATTGATCAGTCTAAAATCGTTCGCCGGTTCAGTTATGCACATCCCCAGTTTGGCGCCCAATCGGTTGCCGCACAGGAAAGCTGGGATAAGGTCAATGGGGTGAAAAACACCTGGTACTGCGGCGCCTACTGGGGAAACGGCTTTCATGAAGACGGGGTCAACAGTGCTTTACGGGTGGCCGGCATGCTGGACGGGAATATATTGTGATTGAATCTGCAATCTATAAAGGTACGATTCGACATCGTCGTTTCAGTCCTGTAAGCCACCAATTCAGTTATCAACTTACAATGTTAATGCTCGACCTCGATAGAATTGAGCAGGAGCTGAATTTCCCGCCTTTTGTCGGTGTTAAATACCCTGCCCTGGGATGGTTTCGACGAAGTGACTACGTAGGTAACCCCCAGGATAATTTGAAAAAACATGTACTGGATCAAGTCGAAAAAAATTGCGGTACCCGGCCAGATGGCAAGGTACTGTTACTGACCCACCTTCGCTATTGGGGTTTTATAATGAATCCGATCGCTGTTTTTTATTGTTACAACAAAGATCAAATATTGCAATCGGTGGCGCTCCAGGTAACTAACACACCGTGGAAAGAGAAAATCCTCTATGTAGTGTCAATGGAAGGTGCCGGTCGGAATCACCAGTCCAGGTTTTCTAAATCAATGCACGTGTCGCCCTTTAATCCGATGGAAATGGAATACCTGTTAAGACTGCAGCCTCCTGCTAACAAACTGTTTTTTCATCTTGAAAATCATGTTGATGGTAAGCCTGTCACCGACGCCACCATGACTTTTCAACGACATCCATTTTCTATCAGGCGGCTGGTTGGGTTGACATTGCGCCAACCGTCAATGACCGCCAAGGTCGGACTGGGTATTTACTGGCAGGCACTGCGTCTATGGATCAAGGGAATGCCATTTTACAACCACCCGGGTACAGCTGAATCCAAGCCCCGGACTGCACAAGCACTTAGTAAACCATCAGAATAAAATGAAAATTTCTACTCTAACACCGAAGGCTATACCAACCCTCAAAGGTCCTGCGATTATCGATGGTATTGCACGAAAATCAATTTTCAGATTGCTGAAAAACCTGCAGGGTGGGCAACTAAAGATCATCGAAGACGGCAGAGAACAGGTTTTTGGCGATAGTGCCGGGGAGATTAAGGCTCAGGTTAACATTTCTAATCCGGCCTTCTATCGAATGCTGTTAACCAGAGGCACCACTGGTGCTGGCGAAGCTTATATGTTGAGTTTCTGGCAAACACCGGACTTGACCGAGGTGATCAGGCTGATGAGCAGGAATATGCAGCAGATAGAGCAGATGGATGGTGGCCTGGCATCTATGGGCCTGATTATGCAGAAAGTGAAGCACTGGCTTTGTTCTAATTCGCTGTTGGGTGCACGCAGGAACATACATGCCCATTACGATTTGAGTAATGACTTATTCGAGTATTTTCTTGATAGCAAGATGATGTATTCGTCAGCGATTTTTAATGACCAGGCAGAGGATCTTGAGCAGGCTGCTGAATATAAATTGAAAATGATTGGCGATACGCTTGAGTTGTCAGCCGACGATCATGTGCTGGAAATAGGAACAGGCTGGGGTGGGCTGGCAATTTTCCTCGCACAGCAATATGGCTGCAGGGTTACGACTACGACCATTTCTCATGAGCAGCATAATTACGCGCGTCGCAGGATAGTGCAGCTTGGACTCGAAGATCGAATCGAGTTGCTGGAGAAAGATTATAGGCTGCTTGAAGGGACGTACGACAAGCTGGTATCCGTCGAGATGATTGAAGCGGTGGGGCAGAAATACTTGCCTGTTTATTTTGAGAAGTGTAATTCGCTGCTGAAAAAAGGTGGAAAAATGATGATTCAGGCGATCACTATTCCAGAGCAAAGATATCAGTATGCATTGAATAATGTGGATTTTATTCAACGTTATATTTTCCCCGGAGGCAGTCTGCCATCTGTTGAGGTGATGCTGAAAACAGCAGGCGCCCACACAGATCTGCAGATAGAAAACCTGCAGGATATTGGATTAGACTATGCCCAAACATTAAACAAATGGCATCAACGATTTAACAGGGATCTGGGTTATGTCAGGAGTATGGGATTTGATGACACCTTTATTCGCCTGTGGCAATTTTATCTTTCGTACTGCGAAGGCGGTTTTCGTGAACGCGCAATCAGCACCGTTCAGGTTTTATTTCGCAAGGTCTGAAATTGACTGAGAACATCAGATGTTAAAAACCCTTGTCAACGCTGCAATATTTCAGCTCGGCTGGATCGTCAGTGTTTTATACGGCAATGTTGCTGCCGGGCTTGTTTTTGTGATTGCGGTGGCCGTATATGGTGTCTTTTACCTTCGATCCCAGTCAGACATCCTGCTGATCTGCAGTGTGATTTTGCTCGGTTATCTGGGGGACACCCTGCTTGGTAGTCTGGGCATCCTTATTTATCCATCGGGACGCGTGTTTCCTCCTTTCTGGATGGTTACGCTCTGGTTGTTATTTGCCATGTCCCTGCCCTGGTCATTGCGATGGATAGCGCAACGCCGATTCTGGTTTATCCTGTTTTCTGCAATTGGCGGCCCTTTGAGTTATGTTATTGGCGTTAATCTGACCGCTGTACAATTTGGCAACGGAATTGTTTACGCAGTAACACTGGTTTCGATGCTATGGCTGGCCCATGGTTTGTTAATTAATATCCTGTTCATTCGATGGCAGGGAGCGAGGAATTCACTATGAAAACTGTAACGGTAGCAATAGCACTTTCAGTGATACTGACCTCGGTAGCACATGGATGCATAACTCAGGACCTGCCGAGCCAGCGGTTCTCTCTGGAGGGGCGTGCCACGACGATTGACGGCGAACATTTGTATACAGAGTATCTGCATCACAGGAATGATGGACGTGGTGATATTTTGATGGTGGACTACACTGATCCCGGTGGAACCACCTTCGCATTGAAAACCGTGGATTATGCTTGTAATCCTACAACCCCGTCATTTGAATTAAAGGATATGGATGCAGGAACCGTTGAGGGCGTTCGCTGGTCGGAAAGTGTGATACAAGCCTACCAGGGTAGTGATTCGGTTCAGCTTGAAGTGCCGGAGGGACCAATAATCGTTGATGCCGGTTTTGATAATGCCATCAAGTTGAGCTGGGAGAAAATGATGAGTGGTGAAAAGGTTGCATACAAATACCTTTTCGCCAGGGATCAACGATTCTTGAAACTAAGATTTCATAAAAGCACTCCCCCTGATTTACCCAATCAGCGTTTTGATGACGACATCGTATTTTTTAAAGTAGGCGCAAATAATTTTATATTTCGCATGTTGTCATCACCAATCTACGTTGGCTATCAGCGCGACACCAGAGAACTTAAGTACTATTATGGTCCGTCAAACCTTCCAGCCATGAAAAAGCAGAAAGAGGTTTTGATAACCTATAAAGCGCTCAATGCCACCAGTTAGCTCGTCAAGCCGTAACGGCCAGGATGTACCGCCACCATCAGCAATAATTCTGCATTTCCCGGCTTTATCAATTATTCAGCTGGTCAATACCATAGCCTTTCTCTGAGAGCTGATGCAATAATCCGCTGTCCCCGGTTAAATGTCCTGCACCAACCAGAACAAACTCCACTTCTTCCGAGTCAAGCATGGCTTCAATCTGGGGCATCCAGGATGCATTGCGATGGACAATTAACTTGTTGTAAACCTCAGGAAAATCGCTTTTCATTTCTGCAGTGATGATGTCATCGATAGTATCCATATCGCCCGACCTCCAGGCAACTTTCATACTCGATAGTAAGATGGGAAGCTGATCAATCTGTCTTAATGTGTACATCACAAACTTATCGACCTGGTCTTGGCCCATGTTTGCGATAAATGATATCTGTTGCTCTACCGTTTCCAGCTGGCCAAGGGGTTTTTGATCAGATGTCGCAAGCACACTGAAATGCGTGTCTACCCCTGTTCCAGCGAGCCCAAGACGTTGCATTTCCATTATTGTCAAACTCATTGATAACATTCCGGGTTTAAAACGCATAAGCATTTCTATGGGAATATTGCGGCTTAAGGCGAACTCAGTCAGCGCCTGCTCGGTTTGCGGGTTGATCTGGGAAGACAGATCGCTATCGCCGGTATACATCAACTCAGAAAGTAATTTCACCTGGAACTCCGGCTGATTCAGTTGGGTTATATCGGTTTCCAGGACTACATGATCAGAGGCAGCATATGCCTGGTCAAATTCCACTGGTAACGGGTAATCTTCAGCAGTTAATAGATGAATCGTGCCGCCGATATAAAGAACACCCTCGCCGTCCGTTACTTTCCAGACAGAGGATTCTGCGCCGACAACCATCGTTAATAACGCAAGGACTGCACCAATTACGCCTGTGTTCTGTTTGTGATTCAAAATATTCGTCTTTTGGATAGATGGATGGATTGAGGAGATATTGTCGCCGGCCTGGTATTTTCTGGCAATTGTATCGACATGCTTGACAAGTCAGTCAGAGGCTATATTCTCAGCACCTGATTACCTATAACTTCCACTACCATGACTGACCCGCATCAGCGTTACCGTAAATTTAACACCAAAGAGACCTACCCTAACCAGAAACTCGACAATGACCTTTGCCAGGTCGTGAAAGCGCGCGGCACTATGGTGTTTGTACGAGGACAGGTTGGCCAGGATGTAAATAGTTTTGAGAGCATCAAGTCTCTCAGTGCTTATGACCAGGCCGATCAGGCGATGCGAAATGTTCAGCAGTTACTGCAGGAAGCAGGATCAGAATTGACCCATATATGTCGAATTCAGGTATACCTGACCGACAGAGCCTATCGGGATGACGTTTATCAGGCCATCGGCAAGTACCTCAAAGGGGTTTATCCGGTGTCCACGGGCCTTATTGTTGATGGCCTTGCCCGCCCTGAATGGGTCATGGAAATTGAAGCTACTGCCGTCATACCTGATGGCGATGCATCCTAGGTAAACAGCGATGACCTTCTCGATAGTCGGCCACTGTGAACGCACAGGGATGTTTGGTGTTGCAATCACCACCTCAAGCATCTGCGTGGGTGCGCGCTGCCCTCATGCCCGCGCCGGTGTTGGTGCAGTGGCAACCCAGAACATAACTGATCCTTCCCTGGGCCCGGCAATACTTGACGTCCTGGCAAGCGGTGCCGGGGCGAAGCAAGCGCTGGAAACGGTTTTACAGGGTCGCGATCATCTCGACTACCGACAGTTAACAGTGGTAGATCAACATGGAGAAACTGCGAGCTTCACTGGCTCGAATATTCTTGGCACAAATGCGGAGTCCAATGGGGCACACTGCTATGCAGCAGGAAATCTGCTATCAACTATTGAAGTTCCGCTTGCCATGACTCAGGGTTTCGAAAAAAATGCTGATTGCCATCTAGCCGAACGCTTGCTTAAAGCGCTTGAAGCGGGCCTTGCAGCGGGTGGTGAAGAAGGTGATGTGCATTCAGCTGCCCTGGTAGTGGTGGATACTATGCCGTTTCCTCTGGTTGATTTACGCGTGGACTGGGACGACGAAAACCCGGTGTTGAAATTACGAAAACTATGGCAGGACTACCAGCCACAGATGATAGATTACCTGACCAGAGCGATTGACCCTTCTGATGCACCTTCCTATGGCGTGCCTGGAGACGAGTAGAAGTCTTTCTTGTCTGCCATGCGGTTCACTCTCAAGCAACTCAGTTATTTTGTCGCCGCAGGTGAGGCCGGTAGCGTCATTAAAGCCTCTGAAAATATCCATGTATCCCAGCCGTCAATATCCAGTGCGATTTCCCGATTAGAGGATACCTATGGTATTCAGCTGTTCATTCGTCATCACGCCCAAGGTATTTCATTGACTTCCGCTGGTCGTGAGCTGCTTCGGGAAGCAAAGTCATTGCTCAATCATGGTGCGCAGTTACAAAGTTTTGCCGGAGAGTTGTCAAACAAAGTAATGGGTACCATCGAGGTTGGTTGCTTTAATCCATTGGCACCCATCATAACACCAGCGTTATGCCACGACTTTATGGCAATACATCCGGACACGGATATTCGGGTAAGAGAGGCTCATCAGGGTGACCTGATACAGTTGTTGAGACAAGGTTCTATAGATATCGCTCTGACCTATGACCTTCAATTACACAATGATATCGATTTTATCCAACTGGCAGTACTACCACCGTACGCGCTGATGGCAGCTGACCATCCGCTTTGTGCTCAATCGCCAATTGAACTCAAGCAACTGATCAATGAGCCGATGATATTGCTGGACCTGCCATTAAGCAGTGAATACTTTATGGCATTATTCAGTGCCAGAAAACTTAAACCAACGATAAAGGTTAGGACCCGGCTAACGGATGTCCAGCGTGGCCTGGTTGCCTGTGGACATGGTTATAGTCTGGCTAATGTTCGTCCGCAAAACAAATACGCGCTGGACGGTAATCCATTGAAATACGTAGCATTGCAGGGCAGTCACCTGCCTCTGAATCTTGGGATTGCAATTTTAAGCAGCAATCGCCCAACACCTGTGCAGAACGCATTTATTGCGCACTGTTCCAGTGCTGTCACAGACCGAGATATTCCAGGTATGACCATGGAATTTGACTAAAATAGCTGTTGCATCAATTATGGGTGGTCGTTAACATTTAATACAGTATCCCCATAGGGCAAAAGCGCGTCCTGCCGGATCCGCTATATTACAAACTGATAATCAATACATTATATAAATCCCGCGAATAAAGTGGTTTGCACTAAAAAGTTGATTTGACCGGGTCACAATCCAGCGATTTCCTGGTATTTTCAGAAAACTTTCTATTGCAACCAATGAGATGGGTGGCTAGGATGTACCATAAAACGTATTGAATTTAATCAGCAACAGAATCTGCCACGCGGTCCAAAAATTTGAAGATCAGTCCTACCTCTGAACCAAACTCAATTATGATTGCTGATTTGTAGTCGTTAGTTGTTCGTATAAGTTGGATCTTCTGGTCGATGATGTCTCGAAATAATTACCGAATGAGAAAAATCTATGTCAGCAGCAGTTGATGTTCGAGGGGTTTCTAAAATTTATAATCCCGGATCGACCCAGCCGGTTAAGGCGCTCGATAAAATTTCACTTACAATTAATGACAATGAGTTTTTCACATTATTGGGGCCCTCAGGATGCGGAAAAACAACATTGTTGCGCCTTATAGCGGGCTTTGAACAAGTTACAGACGGAGAAGTTTTTTTATTTGGCGAAGAGATAGAACACCTGCAGCCGAGTCAGCGGTCCGTCAATACCGTCTTTCAGCATTATGCCTTGTTCCCACATATGTCGGTGGCTGAAAATGTCGGGTTTGGTCTCGCACGTTTAAAAAAACCAAAAGTTGAAATTGAGTCCACGGTCAATCGGATGTTATCCCTCGTTAAAATGGATCAACTTGCTGACCGACGTCCCAATCAATTATCAGGTGGACAGCAACAGCGGGTCGCGCTAGCGCGTGCATTAGCGCCAAGTCCCAAAGTTCTATTGCTGGATGAGCCGCTGTCTGCTCTTGATCTGAAACTTCGCCAGGCCATGCGTGAAGAACTCAAGCAATTACAAAGAGAAACTGGTATTACTTTTGTATTTGTTACTCATGATCAGCAGGAAGCATTGGCGATGAGCGATAGAATCGCAGTAATGTCAGACGGGCTTGTGCAGCAAATCGGAAGCCCGAGTGAAATTTATGAAAATCCCATTAATCGATTTGTCGCAGATTTTATCGGCGACGCAAACTTTCTTAATGGTGAGATTGTTGCGGTTAATGATGATCTTGTTAGCTGTAGAGTTGGTTCCAGCAGCCAGTTCGAAGCCAAAAACAGTGGAGGGCATAAAGTCGGCGACCGAGTGACGCTATTTCTTCGCCCGGAGAAGATTTCATTGTCAAACACTTTAGATCCGTCTTCAAACAATACCATGCAGGGCCGCGTTGAAAATATTGTCTATTTAGGGAGTGCTGCAGCATATTCCGTGGAAATGGATGACAAGATAACATTAGTTGCGCAAGCTCCACCCGAAGAGGATGGCAACCTTCCTTTCTCTATAGGAGACACTATATCGGTAGGTTATTCCAATCGGGCACTTCGAGTGCTGGCAAAATGAACACGTGGTTGCCGAAAAGCGCTGGTGCACGACGATGGCTCGGATTAGCGCCGACCTACATTATCGTCGGAATTTTTATGCTGGTGCCGATATCCATAATGGCCGTGTACTCGTTCCTCGAGCCCAACCCTTATGGTGGTGTTCTACCTGAACCGTCGATCGCCGCCTACGTTAAATTATTTTTCGAATACGATCTTGAAGATAACCTGGTGTTTAACCCGGGTTATCTCAACATCATCTTTCGATCACTGCAGTTGTCCAGTATGGCGACAGTGATTTGTCTTATTCTGGGGTTTCCCGTGGCCTACTATATAACCTTGCAGCCCGAACGCCGCCGTAATATTTATATCTATCTGATAACCATTCCTTTCTGGACCAATTTACTGATCCGAACTTTCGCCTGGATTATTATCCTGGGAAGAGGCGGAGTTATTGAAACCCCGTTGTTAAAACTGGGGATTATTGAAGATTCTCTACGCATGATGTACACAGACGGCGCCATTGCTGTAGGCCTGACATACAGTTACCTACCGCTTATGGTGCTTCCAATTTACGCAAGTCTAGAGAAGCTTGATTTCCGACTACTGGAAGCAGCCAGCGATCTCTATGCTTCTAGATGGGAAATAATGACCAAGGTGGTGATTCCCTTGTGCAAGCCAGGCATTATTGCCGGGTGTATTCTCGTATTTATTCCCTGTATTGGTGCGTTCATAGCGCCGAACCTGTTGGGTGGAGGTAAAAAATTGATGCTGGGCAGCCTGGTACAGTTTCAATTTGCCTCGGCGCGTAACTGGCCATTTGGTTCCGCGCTCTCCATGTTGCTTCTTTCAGCGGTGGTAATCGCGCTGATCTTTTATGCACGATCAGCCAGAAAGAAAGAATATAGCGAAGGAGTGACCTAAGCCATGACTGAAATGACCGATTCTTTATCTACCAATTCTGGCCGAAAGAAAAAGGCGCTTCCTGTCGGGCATTACCGGGGACTTGGGGTGTGGAATGTCTGTTTTATGATTTTTCTCTACGCTCCCATTGTCGTGCTCATTTTTTATTCCTTCAATGCCAACAGGATGGTCACTAATTGGACAGGTTTTGGCGTAGATTGGTATATCAAGGCATTTAATAATGAAGATATCCAGGATGCAGTTTTAAATTCCCTGATTGTCGCCTTTGTTGCAACAGGCGTGGCAACGGCCATTGCAACCATCGGTGCATTGGTATTAGCGCGAGGTGGTAATTTCAGAGGTAAAACTGTTTCTCTGGGCTTGATAACCTTGCCGCTCATGGTGCCGGAGATCGTTACTGCAGTGGCTGTATTGATTTTCTTTTCCACTATCGGCTTAAATTGGGGGCTTGGCAATGTCATCATTGCCCACATTACTTTTTGTGTGCCTTTCGCTTTTATGCCTATTCGTGCCCGTCTGGAAGGTATGGATACTACGCTGGAGCAGGCCGCCCGGGATCTTTATGCGTCTGAGTGGGAAACTTTCCGGTTTGTCACTGTACCGCTGCTAATGCCAGGGATTGTTGCTGGTTCCATGCTGGCCTTCGTAATCTCTCTGGACGACTTTATTATTACACTGATGGTGGGTGGTGCTGGATCGACTACCCTTCCCGTCTATATTTATAGCATGATTCGACGAGGTCTAACTCCCGAAATTAATGCAGTATCGACCTTGCTTCTTTTATTTTCGGTCGCTATTGTTACGGCGTACTGGATTGTATCTAATAAATCGAATACAAAGACTGTGCATTAATTACCCAATAATATTATTTAACACCACCAGGAATTTACAATGAAACGAGTATTATCCTCATTCACTGCATTGGCATTCGCGTTCGGCATGAACCTGGCGAAAGCTGAAGGTGAATTATTTTTTTACAACTGGACGGAATACACACCACCAGCATTAATCGAAAAATTTGAAGCAGAAACCGGCATCAAGGTATCAGTGGATACCTATGATTCCAATGAAACCTTGCTGGCCAAACTCCAGGCGGGGGCTACAGGTTACGATCTGGTTGTTCCCAGCCAAAATTTTGTTCCGATCATGATCAAAGAGGGTTTGATTCAGAAAGTTGCGATTTATGATCTGCCCAACTATGAAAATTACGAAGATCGCTGGAAAAAGCCGGAATGGGATCCTGAGCATGAATATTCTGCTCCCTGGCAATGGGGTACCACGTCTTTTGCCTATAATAATGAGTTATATAAAGGCAAAGGTGAGTCTCTAAAGGAATTTTTCGAGCCGGGCGAAGAAATCTGTGGCCGTGTGAGCGCTTTCCCGACCCCCGACGAAGTGGTCAGTCTGGCTAATATTTACCTGGGTTTCCCATTTTGTTCTGAAGACCCGGCACAAATGAAACAGGTTCAGGATTTACTGGTAGCACAAAAAGAATGTATTGTTGCCTATAACAATGAAACCATGAGCGATTTAATGACCAGTGGTGAAGCAGTGATGACCAACCACTGGAATGGATTTACCAGAGTAGGTCGACTTGCCGGAGCCCCCATCACCTATGCATATCCAAAAGAAGGGGTCGTGGGTTGGTTCGATAGCCTGGTGGTACCTTCCAGCGCCAAGAATGTTGAAAATGCCAGAGCCTTCATGAACTTCATGTTGGATCCAGTGAATATGGCCATATTGACTGAAAGCCAGGGCTACGGTGATGCTGTTAAAGGCACGGCACAATATTACTCTGAAGAGCTTAAATCAGCGCCTGAAGTTAATCCTCCATCAGATCTGAACGTGGTTTTCGCACCCACTTGTTCTCCAGCGGCCCAGAGTCTAATAGATAAAGTCTGGACCAAGGTATTACAGTAAAATATTTAAAATATTTAAAGCAAAATAGTGGACAGACCGCAACTAGCATTTAATTGTGGTCTGTCCCCATTAAACCTGTCCCCATTAAACCAAGGCTTGTGGTTTAATCACTTCTCTGCGGAACGGCAGAGCGTCCTGTAAATCGGCTGAATCCAGTTCCCTGGCATAGCGGTGCCCGGCATAGGTTGCCCAGGCGATTGGTGCCGGTGCCTGAGCATCGCCAATAACTTTGATAGTCGAGATTCCATAGTCCTGCCAGGCATCCTGTTGCTGACATAGTTTTTGCCATAGTCCGTCATTAGATTGCTGTGCAGTCACCAGAACCACGGCATCGGCTGGCAGTTGAGATACCTTGCCGGTATAGACGCATTGCAGTTCGACGCGATCTGCGTCAATAGAAGTGACGGCCTGATTCAATACGATGTTAATACCGAGGCTATCGAGTCTACGATGGATGGTGGCCTGTTCCAGGGTATTGTTGGTCCAGTCGGAGACGTATGCCGCGGGAGTGATCAGCGTTACCCTGGCGCCCTGAGCTGCAAGCAGTTCGCACAATACCCCTCCCATGTAATAGTGGTCATCGTCAAATACCACCACATTACCCGTGGGTATACGACCCTGCATAAGATCATCAGGGGTTAAAATATTTTTGCTGGCTTCGGTCTGCATCGGCTTGCTATGGAAACGACCAACGCCATCATTACGCCATCGGGCGCCAGTGGCCACGGCAATATGACTGAAGCCAAACTCCAGCACCTGATCAACATTCAGCTCGCTCTCAAGGTATATCTCGACATTTTCCATCTGACTGAGCTGGTACTGCCTGTAGTCTGCCACCCGGCCCCATGCCGACAGGCCAGGCAGATTGCGCTCGAGCGCAACTCTTCCGCCGATGGTTCCGGTCGCTTCCGCCAGTGCAACCTGATAGCCGCGTTCTCCCAGTACCCTGGCGGCCTCCAACCCGGCAGGGCCGGCGCCAATCACCAATACCGTATCATCGCTTGCTTTCGGCAGGAATTTCTCAGGGTGCCAGCCCTTACGCCATTCCTCCATAAATGTTGGGTTCTGGGTACAGCGTGAAAGCGACATTGTCATATCGCCAGTGATGCACATATTGCATCCAATACACTCCCTGATATCTTCCACCCGCCCCTGATCAATTTTATTCGGCAGGAAAGGGTCAGCAATCGACGGACGTGCGCAACCGATGAAATCCATATTGCCCGATCTGATCTGTTTAACCATCAGGTCTGGAGAGGTGAATCTGCCCACACCGACCACCGGTTTACTGGTCAATTGCTTGATCCCTGCAATAAGGGATTGCTGTGCACCCTCGTCCTTGAAACGGGAAGGTCCAGAGCAGTCTTCCCAGCTGCCGTGGGCCAGGTCCCAGAGATCCGGAAGTTCTGCGTGCATCGAAATAATATCCCGTACTTCAGTGTTACTCAGCCCCACACCACCCAGCTCTTCCAGGGAAAGTCGCAGCGTGATGCCACAGCGATCGCCGACTGCATCCCGGGCATCTTCAATAAGTTCCCGCATCAGTCTGGAGCGATTTTCCAGTGAACCGCCGTACTCATCGGTGCGCTGGTTGGTCACTTTCGACAGAAAATGCTGGATAACGCCAAAGCCATGGGCACCATAAAGACAAATCAGGTCATAGCCGGCGTGCTTTGCCCGGATAAATGCATTGCGGTGCCATCTTCGGAGATCGCGGATATCGCGTCTGGTCATTGCCCGCGCTGATACCGGATCATTGGTGAAGGTGCGCACCGGCATTGCCGTGGCTGCCATGGGGACTTCGCGGGAATAAAAATTTGGCCCGTTAACACCGGAGTAAGCCAGCTCAATGCCTGCCAGGGCATCGTATTGATGGATACTATCTGACATCAGAGACAGCGCCGGCATGTCATCGTCATCCCACAGTCTCAGCTCAATAAAAGGCGTTATCTCGGCGCTGTGATGCAGCTCAACCTGCTCGGTAAAGATGACACCCCACCCTCCTTCGGCTTTAACCTTACGCATTTCTGCAACTGCAGAGGGATCCCGATAGCCACCACCATTACAGTGAGGCACCTGATAAAAGCGGTTTTTTGCGGTAACCGGCCCTATCTGCAGCGGTTTAAATAGAAGATCGTAACGGCAATCTCGACTCATCTTAAGTGCCCGGTGGCTGTGATATATGCAGGAAGATCCGCAATAGATTACTTCGACTGATCACCGTAAATATTTTCAGACAGTCCGGCGGCATTCTTGACAAAATCCAGGGGACCATCCCAGCCGAAGTTCCGGTATACCGCCGCAAGGTGAGCAAAAGGCGGAGACTGCGCAAACAGGTGAAAAGTCAGTCTGTGTCCTGCATAACCGCTGTTTAACAAGTCCCGGGCAAAGGACAACAGTTTTCTGCGATCATCCGCCTGCCAACGTTCGTTGATACTGTAATACTTATTCAGCCATTTACCGGTTTCTTCTCCCTGAAAAGAGTCATAGTCAGGGGTGATACAAATCTGTCCACCGCAAAGCTCACGGGCGATGTGCATCATCGCCGGCAGGTTTGAGCAGGCATGGACACGACCCGTCATCAGCAAAGACTGATTTGGCATCAGGAAGCCTGCCGGACTCCTTTCACCTGTGGCAATGGCTGCTGTCAGATGTGCATTAATACCTTCTCTATAGACGGCAAGCTGGGCAAGCTTTTCCTGTACCGCAGGCTGGTTTTCCAGACCGGTCTGTTTTACGTTCCACAAGGCGGCACCAATCATCATATCGGTGTAGGTAATTAACCGCTGGACAAAAGGCATTGCCGAATATCGATGCAGCGTGGTCCGGATAAAAGAAGCGGCTCGAGTATGCTGATAGAACAACACGTCCTCCCAGGGAACCAGCACGTCATCAAGAATCATAATGGTATCCACTTCGTCAAATTTATTGGATAGTGGATAGTCATTTTGTGATCCGTCGCGCTGAAATCCGCCACGACAAATATGTTTAACGCCCGGGGCATTCATCTTGACGATACAACCCAGTGCATAATCTGAAATAGAGGCGTCGCCCCAATTGGCAATTGTCGGTTTGAGAAAAGCCTGGTCGGAATAAGAGGCTGCGGTCTCGTATTTGGCGCCGCGAATCACGATGCCTGCATCTGTTTCTTTGACCACATGGGTCAACATGTCAGGATCCTGATCCTGTGGCCGCAGTGAACGATCACCCTTGGGATCGGTATTGGCAGATACGTGAAACGGGTCGTTCTCTACCGCCAGCCGTATATGGGTATTTATGTTTTCGGCAAATCTTGGGTCAATCTCGTTGAGAATATCGGCAC
>Ga0055584_100001293_pt1 | contig 24554 bp, 26 predicted proteins | sample OSDHelmetaG_FD_58716 | JGI IMG/M metagenome (GOLD analysis project Ga0055584, IMG submission 58716) | Pelagic marine sediment microbial communities from the LTER site Helgoland, North Sea, for post-phytoplankton bloom and carbon turnover... | ecosystem: Environmental > Aquatic > Marine >...
TGTTTATAAATTAGGTAATATAATTATAATAGTCAAATATAGTATGAGGGTTTAAATTAATAATGTTAATTATAATATAAATGAGTATATAATATTTAGTTATAATGTAAGAGTATAAATTAATTATTAATAGTTTTATTTAATGTATTTATTTTAAATAATATAAATTGATATATTTATAATAAATGAGTATAATATTTAAAAATAGTATATTATCTAAATGTTTAATAATGTAAGGGTATAAATTAAAGATAACTTAATTATATTATTAATATAAACTTAATTTATAGATTATTATATGTTTATAATTTAATATAGATTTAAAGTAATATGGTTATCTTATAGTATAGGTAAGTTGTTCGGGTATATCAAAAATAACTATTAGTTCTATTCTAATACCATTTAAATCTGTTATTATATTTTTTAACTTAATAAGCAGTACAAAATATAGGGGTAAATGGCTGAGCGGTCTAAAGCATCAATTTTGAAAGTTGACTTCTGGGTTACCAGATCGAGGGTTCGAATCCCTCTTTACCCTCCGGAGAAATGGCTGAGTGGTCTAAAGCAGATGTTTGCTAAACATTGGGTATAAAAATACCTCGTCGGTTCAAATCCGACTTTCTCCGAGTAATTTAATTTAAAAACAAATGAAACATATGCCTCATAATTAGAAAAAAACTTATGATGAGACAGGTTTTTTCTATTTTGATAAAGAAGCTTATCGACACATTTATTATGCACCTCATTGTCTTAAAAGGCTTCCACTTTATCGGTAGAATGATCCTGATTACCGTAAATTGCCAGTAATTTATACATTTAGTAAACGTCAAGACGTTAAAAATAACCCTTTTTATAAAGTTGAAGTCCCTGAATTGTGGGTTTCATGTGTTTATACCGAAATTTTTGATTATACAGCTGGTGTTTTGAGGGATATTCCGGTTAAAGCAGTAAAAATGGGGGGTAAATCAAAGCCTATTACTGCCCTTCATGCAACATTTAAAGTCCGTAATACGGCAGTTGTAAAGAAGTTGATTTTTATTTAGGGTGGGTCGTCTAAAGTAAATAAAAATTCTACTGAAATCACTTAGGTACTATCTAAAAAATCTGAGTTGAAAACATTTTTGACTGGAATGGATCGTTATCTATAGACTAATCATAAAACTCTAACTAAAACGTAGGATAAGATTGCTGCATCTTGTGGTTATGCACAAGGTAAAATGCTGTATACCCGAATTATGGTCAGTTTTTTGAATACTAACTCCCCCGGATATGACGAGACCATGCATTTGGGTCATCAGGGTTTTGGTGGTATTCTTGGTTATATGGATGTTTAGGCTGAACTTAAAAAAGTTCCGTATGGTAAAACAAACCCTAAACCCCCGTATTTGGCATTTAGTGTTAAGTACCCTGAGTCCGATAAGCTAGGTGGTTGGATGTTGAATATCCCATAGTCAAATTTTGAGGCGGGTGGTTTTTATGATGTCATTCAAGCTGGTGAGTTTATTGATCGTTAGATTAAACCAACCCCAAAAACTTAGGGACCTTAGGAGATGTTTAAGGACAACCCAAAACCATACACCGGTCATAAACGAACTCCTGAAGAATAGGATGAGTATTTGAACTACGGTTATCATTAGTAGTACTATGAATTTAGAAGCCGTGGTAATGACGGGGATAACTATTAGGAATTTCATAAGCAGATCGCACAACTTGATAGCTTTCATTATTCCATGTTTTACCGTGATTTGATTGAGGAATTTTTTTAGCTTTCTGAAGTCGAAGCTTATCTACCTAAAAGTCCAGTACATCATTTGTAGACCGATTTTGAAGATAGGTAGGATAATTTTCAACCGGATTAGGAAGTTGATGTCACTAAACACGCTTTTTCCGGAAGGTTTGTAAATACTGGTAATTTTACCCCGCCTTATTCAGTACCATCAGACACAGAATCTGACAGTGAATCTGATTAGGAGTATTAGGGGTTATATAATAGCTCTTTAGTAACTCAGTGGTTAGAGTGTTTGATTGTTAATCAAAATGTCATCAGTTCGAATCTGATCTAAAGAGAAAATCTAAAATTTAAAAATCTTATGTTTCAGCCTAAAAATACTAAATTTAAAAAGTATCAACGCCGTACGAAAAAAAACTTTTCGCCTATTTTTAGACAGTCGCTTCCAGGTAATTTTTCAATTATTGCCACAACACCCGGTCATTTGCGGTCAAAGGAATTTGAAGTTTTTCAAAAAATTGCCATAAAAAAACTAAAAAAATCAATCAATTTGCGATTTTCTATTTTTCCGCAACATACTGTTTCTAAACGATCACCAAATACAACACTTGGAGGGTCTAAAGGAGCAACAGATTACTTTGTTGCAAGAGTAGTTCCAGGGGCAGTTATTTGTAACGTTCAGCCAACACAAACCGACCCAACGTTTTTGAGAACGGCATTGTCTGAAATTAAAAAAGCAGCTTCAAAGTTGAGTGTTGATACTATCATTATTTATTCCTTATGAAATCTTATACATCAAAAAATCGTGTTATTCGTAAAAAAAACCGTTCACTTTATAAGCCTTTTTTCAAAAAACAAAAGGCTGTTAATGCTAATATTAGAACTCGATTTACAAACCATTCAATTGATGGTTTTAGCTCATTGAATAATTCTCTACTTCAAAATTTTAACTCGATGAATTCCGCAAATAAAATCGAACAGCAAAAAGTTCGAAATGATAAAAAATTTTATAAATTTATTACAGCACATTCATTGAATAATTCGTCGTAGCGTAAAGCACAAACGAAATCCCTTAAATTCACTAAAGGACTACCTGGTTTGCGGTACAATCTAAAAATCCCTGCAAATATTGAATTTAGACTTGATGTTCTTTTGTTTCGATCAGCTTTTATGAATCCTAAAAATAGTTTTTATGTAAATAAGCTTTTGAGGTCTGGAAAAATTATGGTTAATTCTAAAGTCGAAACTAACGGCTCACGTACTTTGGTACCTGGTGATTAGTTCGAGGTTGCAGTTAAATCATCATATGACTTGGATAGTAATCCTGAATATCTTACGTCTTCAATTAACTCTGATGGTTTTCTTGTAACTCAAATTACTAAAAAACCAAAAATGAACATTTAGGCTAAGCCTAACGTAAATTTTTAGGGTAGTTAGACTTCAAACTATTTTGTTCTATTAGTTTTATTATGAATTCCAATAAATCTTTTTTTAAAGTTGTCCGTTTGTTTGATAATCTTGGCCTGGACAAAGTAATTCGAACTACTACCCCTAAATCAAAGTTTAGAGGTCGTTGTGTGTATACTCAAAAACCAAGATCAGTTTTTTTTAGTTATAAATGTTCACGTTATTATATGCGTGAACTTATTTTGAAAAATAAACTTGCTGGTTTGCGAAAAGCAAGCTTATTTTTATTGGGGGTGTAGCTTAATTGATAAAGCAGTTGATTGTCCATCAGACGAGTGTGGGTTTAAGTCCCATCACTCCCGAGTTTTTATGCTTGTAGCCAAATCAGGTAAGGCGTTAGTTTTTGGTACTAAAGATTGGAGGTTCGAGTCCTCCCAGGCATAAAATGGTAGTTATGGCAGAATGGTTTATGCATCAGTTTGTGGAACTGACTTATGTGGGTTCAAATCCCACTAATTACCACATTAAGAAACGTTTTAAGTGGACTACTAGGCAAAATTAATGAATTTGGGTGTTTAAATTACATAAAACTTTAAAAAAAGTTTATCCCCAAAAAAGAAAACTTATATTTACGAACAATTTAGTGAACTGAAACATCTAATTAGCTAAAAGAAAAGTAACCAATAGGGATTCCGTTAGTAGTGGCGAACAAACGCGGAAATATTGTTTAAAGTAGGTTAAGTTATATTGACTGAATAAAGGGATTTCTTTCTCTAAACAAAAAATATTAATTTTGTCCGATAGTGAAAAGTACCGTGAGGGAACGTAGAAAAACTTAAAACCAACAACTTTCTGAAGTATTTTTTAAATATGACAGAGTACTTCTTGCATATGGTCCAATGAGTTTATAATTGTTTTTAATGCTAAGCTGATTAAGTGTAACTTTAGTTAAAGCGAGGTCAGTAATTACTGAACCGTATAAAGAACACAATTATAAGACTCGAAACCGTGCGATCTACATATGAGCAGGTTGAATTTAGTATAAAAACTATTGGAAGACCGCACCGGTGGTTGTTGCAATAACCTCGGATGACTTGTGTGTAGCAGTGAAATGCTAATCGAGCACGGAGATAGCTAGTTGCCCACGAAATTTGTTTAAGCAAAGTTTTATTAATTTTATAAATTTTCGGTAGAGCACTGTTAATAAGATGGCGATTTTATCGTACTGATTGTTAATAAACTCCGAATTAAAATTATAATGTTAAAAAAGTAAGTCTAGTTGCTAGAAGGTAATTAAGACGAGAGGGACACAGCCCAGACTAGACGTTAAGGTTTCTAAGTTACTTTTAAAAAAAAGGTCATTTTATAGATAACATATTAAATTTGTAGGCTTAGATGCAGCCACCAAATAAAGTAAGCGTAAATGCTCAATTAATGAAATGCTGTATGAGGCCGAAGATGTAATGAAGTTTAAAAGTGCACCGAAACGCTAGAAATTTTATTTTTATGAAATTTGGTAGTGGCGCCGTTTTATTATGTTGGTTTAATCATGAAAATGATTAATAACCTAAACTAATAAAAGTGTAAATATTGGAATGAGTAGTTTAAAAAAAAGATTTGAATCTTTTTGACCGTAAAACCAAGGTTTTTTATTATTAATTAGAATTTATTTAATAAGTTAATGTTAGTCGGTCTCTAAGCTTACCGTTTAAAAACGGAAGTGATGAGGATTAGGTATTTTAAAATAATCCTGATAACTTTATTTACGTCTGTTTAGTTTAAATAAAACTTTTATAATGTAAAGGTATGTTTAAATAAACTGAAAAAAAGTAAGTAATTAAATAAACCGTACCAAACCAACTCAGGTGGTTTAGTAGAAATCTACTAAGGTTATGAGTTAATTAGGTTTAAGGAACTCGGCAAAATTCTTACGTAACTTCGGGAGAAGTAAGTCTAATGAAGTTTATTAAACCTTCATTAGAGTCACAAGAATAGAGGGGCGGGACTGTTTAATAAAAACACAGGACCACGCAAATTTTAAAGGTAAAAGGTAAGTGGTCTGACGTTTGCCAAATGATACTTTTATAACTCTCGTCAATTGAGGTTGATGGGAAGAAAGAATATCTAATGGCTGCAGTAACCCTGACTGTACTAAGGTAGCAAAATTCTTCGTCATTTAATTGGTGACCCGCTTGAATAACGTAACCATGCCCCTGCTGTCTTAAATCTAATCTCAGTGAATTTAAAGTATCTGTGAAGATGCAGATTCTTTTCCGAAAGACGAAAAGACCCTATGCTGCTTTACTGAGTATCTGTATTGTTTTTTATTTTTTGTTGTGTAGTAATAGTCAAGAGGTTTCGGCCGTCCATGAAAGATTGACCTTCATTATAATGAAAAACTTATAAATTATTAATTTAAACCGTGCAGGTATGTCAGTTTTCTTGGGGCAAGAGCCTTCTAAAGAGTAACGAGGGTGCACAAAGGTAAACTAAGATTTTTTTAAGTCTTGTGTGTAACGGCATATGTTTGCTTGATTTAGTTACCGACAGGTGACTAAAGAATAAATTTATTTTATTTGTCGTAGTAATCCGGTGTTTGTTAAAGATAATGACATCGCTAACGAATAAAAGTAACGCTAGGGATAACAGGCTAATCTTCACTTAGAGTCCGAATTGAAGTGAATGTTTAGTACCTCGATGTTGACTCACCTAATCCTGGCTGTGCAGAAGCAGCCAAGGGATAAGACTGTTCGTCTATTAAATAGGTACGTGAGTTGAGTTTAGAACGTCGTGAGACAGTTTGGATTCTATCTTCGGAAAATATTTATTATCTATTAGCGTATTATGATTGTACGAAAGGAATTCAAAGTTCAAACCACTGGTGATCAGTTGTTTTTTGCTATACGTAAAAGCACCGCTGTTTAGCTACGTTTGTAGAAATAACCATTGAAAACATAAATATGGGAATTTCCGCTAATATTGATTTATACTAGAAGTATAACACTTCTTAATAGGGTTGGTCGGTATAAGTTCTGTAAAGAATTCAGCCGAAAACTACTAAAGTTTTTTATTTTATAATTGGTTAGGGAGCATGGTGGTTATGCGTGTGGTTGCAAACCACAGGAGATCAGTTCAATTCTGATCCTAACCTACTTTAATAGTGTGTTTGTAGCATAATGGATTAGTGCAATGGTTTTCGAAGCCGGAGGTTGGTAGTTCGAATCTACCCAAACACATTATTAATGCCTCTGTGGTGGAATTGGTAGACACGAAAGATTCAAAATTTTTTACTTTAAGTAGTGTGAAGGTTCAAGTCCTTCCAGAGGTAGTTTTTATTAATTGGGGGTGTATTTCAATTGGCAGAATATCTGCTTTGCATGCAGACGGTTGTAGGTTCGAATCCTATCATCTCCAAAATATATGAAGATGTAGTTCAACGGTAGAACACGAGGGTCATAACCTCGGTGTTGTAGGTTCAAATCCTACCATCTTCATTCCTGAGGGAGTAGTTTAATTGGTAAAACACTAGTTTCCAAAACTAATAACGTAAGTTCAAATCTTACCTCCCTTGTTTACCGCATATAGCAGAGTAGATTAAAGGTAAATCGTCGGGCTCATGACCCGAAGTTAGCAGTTCAAGTCTGTTCTCTGCTATTTATGTGGTAGTAATAATTTATTTATGCAATTAATGTTTTTTACAATTATTTAGTCTATTGTTAAATTTGTTTTGTTGGTCGTACCTGTTTTGATTGCAGTTGCTTATTTTACATTGTTGGAGCGTAAATTTTTGTCTGCAATTCAAAGACGGTCAGGACCTAATGTTGTCGGTGTTTACGGTTTGTTGACGCCTCTTGCTGATGGTATGAAACTTCTACTTAAGGAAACTATTATCCCATCAAGTGCTAATAAATTTCTGTTCGTTCTTGCCCCTGTACTAACTTTTGTTTTTGCTTTGTTGGGTTAGGTGGTTATTCCTATTGGCCCTAATATGGTTATCAGTGATTTGTCTCTTGGAGTTCTTTATATTTTGGTTATTAGTTCTCTTGGGGTTTATGGTATTATTATTGCTGGTTAGTCGTCAAACTCTAAATACGCCTTTCTTGGAGCTCTTCGATCTGCAGCTCAGATGGTTTCTTATGAAGTTTCCATTGGGTTTATTTTGGTTGGTATTCTTTTGTGCGCGGGTTCGTTGAATCTTACTACAATTGTACTAGCTCAAGAAGAGTGTTAGTATGCCGTTTCTTTGTTCCCTTTGTTTTTGATTTTTTTGGTTTCAATTCTAGCCGAAACTAATAGACACCCTTTCGACCTTCCAGAAGCTGAGGCTGAACTTGTTAGTGGTTATAATGTAGAATATTCAGCCATGACGTTTGCCTTGTTTTTTTTGGGAGAATACTCTAATATGATTCTTATGTCTAGTTTGACGGTTGTCTTTTTTTTGGGAGGTTAGGCATCACCTTTGTTTTTCCCTGAAGTATTTCCTAGTTTTTAGTTTGCTTTGAAAACTCTGCTTTTGACATTGTTTTTCATTTAGGCTCGAGCTGTTTACCCTAGATACCGGTATGATCAGCTTATGGACATTGGTTAGAAAATGTTTTTGCCTTTGTCTATGGGTATTGTTTTGTTTATTTCTGGTACTCTGTTGGCTTTTAATTAGCTTCCTTAATAACTTATATTTTAGTTTCATGGTTCTGAGTTTTTTTCTTTTGATGTTTGTAAGTGTGGTGCTGTTTTGTATTGGTTCAATTGGAGTCGTTGTTAATAAGAAAAATATTCTTATTGTTTTGATGAATATTGAACTGATGCTATTGGCGGTTAACCTCTTTTTTACCAGTTCATCTGTTTTCATTGATGATCTTATGGGTTTGGTTTTTTGTATCTTTATTTTGACTGTTGCGGCAGCTGAGTCTTCTATTGGGTTGGCGCTTCTCATTGTGTACTTTCGAGTGAGAGGGTCTATTTCTATGGCTCAATTCCAAGTGCTTCGAGGTTAATTAACCTTTTAAGTCTGGTTAGCTCAACAGGTTAGAGCGCAAGATTGAAAATCTTGAGGTAGAGGTTCAAGTCCTCTACCGGACATATTATTTTCATTAATTTATTTTATGGTTGAATATCTACTTTTTTTGTTGTTTGTTTTTCTACTCTTTAGTTCAGCTTTTATGGTAGCTATTGCTACAGGAATCAACCCAGTTTATTCTGTGTTTTACTTGATTCTATGTTTTTGTAATGTTTCCTGCCTATTCTTGTTGATTGGAGTTGACTTTTTGGCTTTGCTATTTTTGATGATTTATGTTGGAGCTGTTGCAGTTTTGTTTTTGTTTGTGGTTATGATGGTAGACTTGAAACGAACCCAGTCAACCACTGTTTTTAATCAATTTGGTTCGTTGTTTGCCGTTTTGTTGGTATTGTTTCTTATCGTATTGTCTTATGTAAGTTCAGAGGCTGTGACTATCTTTAGCTCATCTGACTTTCAAACTAATTATTTTATGTACAGTGAAAGTCTAGATGATTTGAATAGTTTTTATCGATTGGGAGAATTTTTGTATGTCCATGGTATTTACTAGTTCCTTATTTCGGGTGTTATTCTTTTGGTGGCTATGGTTGGGTGTATTTCACTGACACAGACACGGGAGTTATAAGGTAAATAATACAGGGAATAGAATAATGGGAGTTCATTTGGTTTGGGACCAAAAAGTGTAGGTTCAATTCCTGCTTCTCTGATTATTTTTTGAGAGGGTAGTTCAATGGTAGAACCCTGGTCTCTAAAGCCGGTTATGTAAGTTCGAGTCTTGCCCCTCTTGTAATTTAAAAGTAATAATTTAAGAAAATTTCTTTTTAGTTTATTTCAGACTAAAAAAATAAAAAAATTGTTTGATTCTGGCAAAGATTTAATGTTAGTGGTTTACCTAACACATTGCAAGTTTATATTTTTATAAAATATAAGCGTACTGGTGAGTAATATATGGGAAAATAATCCTGAATAAGGTGTACCCATAGAATATTAGGTATTAAAATTAATAACCTTGATTTTAGCCTTTGATATTTAGCTGATTTTAACGAATGTTCAGCCACACTGGAACTGAAAATGTCCAGGCTACGTATGTAGACAGCAGTGAGGAAATTTAAGCAATAAACGAAAGTTTGACTTAGTGAAACCACTTAGGTGAAGAAGGCTTAAAGTCGTAAAACCTTGCTTGTAAGAAATAACTAAGAAATATCTTACTTATTAGTCCTAACCAATTCACGTGCCAGCAGTTGCGGTAAAACGTGTAGGGCAAACATTAATCTTAATTACTAGGCGTAAAGTGTTTTCAGGCTGTTTACAGTAATTTATTTTATTACAAACTTGTAATTTCAAATCCTTTGGCTTAACCAAAGATCTTAAATGAAATTACTGTGAACTTGAATTATTTAAGAAAAATATAGAATTTTTTAATTATCGGTAGAATGAGGAATTAAAAAGGAATTTCAATAGCGAAGGCAATATTTTATTAATAATTGACGCTTATAAACGAAGGTATAGGGAGAGACCGGGATTAGATACCCCATTATTCTATACAGAAAACGATCCTAACTAAATTTAATAAAATATTTAGGTATTTTACTTGAATTTCAGATAACTCGAAAGTTAGGTGCCTGGGGAGTACGTCCGCAAGGATAAAACTTAAAGAAATAGCCGAGTTAATTTTACCACTGGTGGAACATGCCACTTAATTTGATAATCCGCAAAAAACCTTACCAGTTTTTGAAATTAATTAAAGAATTAATTTTCTCTACAGGTATTGCATGGCTGTCGTAAATTTATGATGTGAGTTTTGATTAATTTCTATAATAAATGAAACCCGTAAATAATAGCTGTTTAACGTCTATTATTAACTATTCTGTATAACAGAGAGGAAGTTCGGTCGATTACTAGTGTCATGATCCTTATAAACTGGGCTGTAGGCGTGTTATAATGGGAACCACAAATTAAAATTTAGAGTTAATAGTCTAAATAAAATCAAAAGTTCTCGTAGTTCGGATTGTAAACTGAAATTTGTTTACATGAAGTTAGAATCAGTAGTAAACCAAGAAAAGTCCGCTTGGTTGAATATGTAATAATTAATTGGACTTATTGTCCGTCAGGTTCAAGGAAGAGGTTAGCTCTGAAGAGAATATAATACATATCTCGATACGTTAATTTCTGACTTGAATTAAGTCGTAGCAAAGTAAGTGTAACGGAAGTTGTACTTGAAGTATTTTTTAGTTTTGTATTTAGTTTGTATTTTTTAAAGGGTGACTAACTCAATAGGCAGAGTGTTTCGTTTACACCGAAAAAGTTATTAGTTCGAATCTAATGTCACCTAATTTTGTTGTTATAGTTTGTTGTTTAAAATTGTTTAACCTTTTTGTATAAATTTAAATTTTTTATTAAATCCTTTTATTGTAAATAATGGCTTTGAATAATTCAGGAGTTTACTCTTTTGCTTCCAGATAGTTGTTTAGTACTAATCATAAAGACATTGGAACTTTGTATATGATTTTTGGAAGTTTGTCAGCAGTTGTAGGTACAACATTGTCTGTTCTTATCCGTTTGGAATTGGCTTCACCAGGAGTTCAAATTTTGGCAGGTAACTACCAGCTTTATAATGTTGTTGTTACAGCACATGCTTTTATCATGATTTTCTTTTTTGTTATGCCTTTCGCTATTGGAGGTTTTGGGAACTAGTTTGTTCCTTTGATGATCGGGGCACCAGACATGGCTTACCCTCGATTGAATAATATTAGTTTTTAGTTGTTGCCTCCAGCATTGTTTTTGTTGGTTATGTCATCGTTGGTTGAGGCAGGTGCCGGTACTGGTTAGACAGTATACCCTCCATTGTCAAGTGCAGTTGCTCACTCTGGTCCATCTGTTGATTTGGCTATCTTTAGCCTTCACCTTGCAGGTGCTTCATCAATTCTTGGAGCAATTAACTTTATTACTACAATCATTAATATGCGAGCAGTTGGTCTTACAATGCATCGACTGCCTCTATTTGTTTAGGCTGTTTTGATTACAGCTGTTTTGTTGTTGTTGTCTCTTCCAGTTTTGGCAGGAGCAATTACTATGCTTTTGACAGACCGTAACTTTAACACCACCTTTTTTGACCCTAGTGGGGGAGGTGATCCGGTTTTGTACCAGCATCTATTTTAGTTTTTTGGTCACCCGGAAGTTTATATTTTGATTTTGCCAGCTTTTGGTATTGTTTCACAAGTTGTAACAACTTTTTCTAAAAAACCAACTTTTGGTTACATTGGTATGGTATACGCGATGTTGTCAATTGGTTTGCTTGGATTTATCGTTTAGGCTCACCACATGTATACTGTAGGTATGGATGTTGATACTCGGGCGTATTTTACTGCAGCAACAATGATTATCGCAGTACCTACAGGTATTAAGATTTTCAGTTAGTTGGCGACTCTTTAGGGAGGGTCAATTAAAATGGATACACCTATGCTTTTTGCTATGGGGTTTATTTTTTTGTTTACAGTTGGAGGGGTAACAGGAGTTATCTGTTCAAACTGTGGTATTGACTTGGCTATCCATGATACATATTACGTAGTAGGACACTTCCATTACGTTCTAAGTATGGGGGCAGTTTTTGGTCTATTTTCAGCTTTTTATTATTAGTTTGGTAAGATGACCGGTCTAGAATTGGATGAAACTAAAGGTAAAATCCATTTTTAGATGTTTTTTATTGGTGTTAACCTAACATTCTTCCCAATGCACTTCCTGGGGCTAGCCGGAATGCCTCGACGTATTTCGGATTACCCTGATGCTTATGCAGGTTAGAATGCAGTAGCATCTTAGGGGTCTTTGATCTCTGCATTTAGTAGCTTGTACTTTTTGTACCTACTATTTGAAGCCTTGGCTCAATCAAATAAAGCGTATATCCGACCTAACCACTAGGATCGACGGCTTGATGACCGAGAAAAAGTTTTGGCGTTGCTTTAAAACGCCTTATTGTTTTGTTTGTAGCATTTTCTTATTTTATTTTTATAAGTTTAATTTATTAACTATGATCGTTCAAGGATCTAAATTGATTGGAGCTGGAGCAGCTACAATTGGACTTGCTGGAGCTGGAGCTGGAATTGGTTCTGTTTTTGGTTCGTTGATTGTTGGTGTTTCTCGAAACCCGGCTTTGGAGCCTAAGCTTTTCCGACTATGTATTATCGGTTTTGCTTTGACTGAGGCTATGGGACTATTTTCTCTAATGATGGCTTTTTTGATTTTGTTTACATTTTTATGTTTTTTGTGGCTGTTTAATTGCAGCCACTATTTTTTTAATAACCTATAAAATGGCTTCACTTAACTATGTAGTAAAAAATAAACGGGTAAAAAAATCGAAACGGGTTAAAGTGCCTTTTTTTAATGGAAGCCCTTTTAAAAAAGGTATTTGTGTTAAAATTCTTAAGTTTTCTCCTAAAAAACCAAACTCTGCTAAACGTAGTGTGGCAAAAGTTCGTATTTTGTCAACCAATAAATTGGTCTATGTATCTATTCCAGGACAAAATCATAATCTTCAAGAGCATGCAACAGTATTGCTTAGAGGTGCTGGAGTACGAGATTTGCCTTATGTATCAGTTAAAGCAGTACCTGGTTGTTATGATTTTAGTGGAGAAGCTAATAGAGTCCGTAGCCGTTCGAAATATGCTACTTCAATACCCAGTTTACTAATTTTATTTTTGAGATTTTATGAATTTCCTAACTTCTTTTACTTTTTCAGATGCTGCCGTTGATTAGCAGCTAGGTTTTCAGGATCCCGCTAGCCCTATCAGTGAGGGGATCGTTAACCTTCATCATGAGATCATGGTGATTCTTACTTTTGTTGTTATTTTTGTAGGTTAGATGCAGTTTCGTGGTCTTCAGCACTTCGATTACCGAACTAACCCAGTTGCAAGTACTAATGTTCACGGTACAGCAATTGAGATTATTTAGACCACTGTACCAGGGTTGATTTTGATGGCAATCGCTGTACCGTCATTTGCTTTGTTGTATGCAGCTGACGAGATCATTGAACCATCACTAACCGTTAAGGTTATTGGTCATCAGTAGTATTAGAGTTACGAATACTCAGACTACGTATTTCAACAAGCTGATTCAAATGAAGAATCTATTGCTTTTGATTCCTATATGCTTCAAGAAGATGACTTGAATGCAGGAGACTTCCGGTTGCTTGAAGTTGATAACCGTGTTGTACTACCTATTAATACTCATATTCGATTTGTAATTACTTCAGCTGATGTTTTGCATTGCTAGGCCATGCCATCTCTGGGGATTAAATTGGATGCATGTCCTGGACGACTGAACCAAGTTTCAACCTTGATTACTCGGGAGGGGACTTATTTTGGTCAGTGTTCTGAGATTTGTGGAGTAAACCATGCTTTCATGCCTATTGCTATTGATGCGGTTACTGTTGATCAGTACTTGCTTTAGATTAAGGCTCGGCTTGAAGAACTATAATTTATTTTTTAATGATGATTATTTCAAATCCTCTTGAGCAATTTGAGATTTTCCCTGTTTTTCAACTGGGAAATGTTGCGTTTATTACAAACTCTTCTCTATTTTTGTTGATTGCTCTTTTTGTTTCTATCTTTCTTTTTCAATTGACAACCATGAACGGAGGGTCAATTATTTTTAACCGTTGGCAGCAAGTCGCTGAAGGCTTTGTTAACGCGGTAAATGGTATGGTTTCTGACACTATTGGTCAAAAAAATGGTTCAAACTATACCGCTTTTATTTTTACAATTTTTTCACTAGTTTTGATGTGCAACCTTATTGGGTTGATTCCTTACAGTTTTACTGTAACTTCACATATTGCTGTAACTATTACCCTGGCCACCATCGTTTAGGTTGGTAAGCTGTTGATTGGTTTCCGACTTCATGGGATTAGTCTGTTTGGTATGTTGCTACCTGGCGGAACGCCGTTGGCTATGGTACCTTTTTTGGTAGTACTGGAGTTGATCGCATTTTGTGTTACTCTTGTTTCTCTTTCAGTTCGACTATTTGCTAACATGATGGCTGGACATATTTTGTTGAATGTGTTCGCAGGTTTTGCTTTCTCAATGCTTTCTATTGGTGGTATCTTTTAGGTACTGCACTTTTTGCCTCTAGTTGTATTGTTTATTTTGGTAGGTCTGGAGTTGGGTGTTGGTATTGTACAGGCGTATGTATTCTCCCTTCTAACCTGTATCTATATTACAGACGTCATTGAAGGGGGTCACTAATTTTTTCTAACTTTTAATCTATGCCACAGCTTGATATTGCAACTTTTTTTAACCAAATCTTTAGTACTTTGGTTGTATTTTTTATTTATTTTTTGATTGTTTCGAAGGGTATTATCCCTAGTGTAACCCAAATTTTTCAGACCCGTGAAAAGTATTTTCAAATTATGCGGTCTATGGGTAGCGATTCGGCAGAAGTTTCAGAAAAAGACCTAAAAGTTAAGTCTGAATTTGATTCATGCCACTTGGCTAATAAGTAGTCTAATTTATATTCTGCTTGTTTGTTGTTACAACTTAAATTTTATTTTAAGTTGTGACCATAATTAATTAAATTTTAATGTTTCTTTTTGGACCAGACTCGATTCTTTTTTCACTTTTTTGTTTGCCGGTTATCGGTTTGATTGTTGTTAGTACTCTACCTAATAATCAAGTAAACAGTATTTAGTTCGTATCTATTTAGGCATCTGTGTTGACATTTTTGGCATCAATTTATTTGCTTATTAATTTTGATTACTCAGAACCTAATTTTCAGTTTGTTTTTAATAGCGGTGAGTTTATTAATCATGCCGACGCATATATTAACCTTTCGTTTGGTGTTGACGGTATTAGTATTTTGTTTGTACTACTAACCACCTTTTTGATGCCTTTGTGTTTGGTTGTATCAGTTGGTGCGATTACTTCAAATGTTAAGACTTATGCTATTTGTTTTCTAATGATGGAAAGTTTTTTGTTGTTGACTTTTACTTCATTGGACATTATTTGTTTTTATATTTTTTTCGAAGCTGTCCTTATTCCGATGTTTATTCTGGTAAGCGCTTATGGATCACGTGAACGGCGTGTACGTGCTGCTTACCTTTTGTTCATGTATACCTTGATTGGGAGTATTCTTATGCTATTTGGTATCTTGTACATTGTTTACACAGTTGGTTCAAGTGATATCGTTGTTTTGAGAAATATTGTACCATTCATCTTTTCTGAATCTACTCAAAAACTTCTTTAGTTGGCTTTTTTTGCGTCGTTTGCAGTTAAAGTTCCTTTGGTACCATTTCATATCTAGTTGCCTGAAGCTCATGTAGAGGCTCCAACAGCAGGTTCTGTTGTTCTAGCTGGTATTCTGCTAAAACTTGGTACGTATGGACTTATCCGCTTTTCTTTGTATTTTTTTCCTTTTGCTTCACTTTATTTTGCCCCGTTGGTTTATACTATTGGAGTAGTAAGTGTTATCTATACTTCTCTTACAGCTTTGCGGCAATCTGATATTAAACGTGTTATTGCATACGCAAGTGTTGCACATATGGGTATGGCTATTGTAGGTCTATTCAGTTTTAATCAGCAGGGTATTGAAGGGTGTATGTTTCAGATGATTTCTCATGGTTTTGTTTCTGGAGCATTGTTTATTTGTGTGGGTGTTCTATACAATCGAACTCATACCCGTATGATTTCATATTATGGTGGGGTAGTGCAAACAATGCCAATTTTTACGTTTGTATTTTTGTTTATGACATTGGCAAATATTGGTCTTCCTGGTACAAGTAGTTTCATCGGTGAGTTCTTGATTTTGCTTGGGACTTAGCAAACAAATTCTATTATTTGTTTTTTTATCGGTACGTCTTTGGTTCTAGGGGGTGGTTATTCTTTGTATCTTTATAATCGTGTTTCATACGGTAACGTAAAGAATCATTTTACAGGTTATTTGTTTGACTTGACTAGTATTGAGATGACCGTATTGTTGCCGTTGGTATTTTTGGTTTTGTTGTTTGGAGTTGCACCGTTCTTCATTATTGAAATGATGCAACCAACTGTAATCGGTATTATTACCCATACACACAACTGCCTTTGTTTATAACTAAATAACTGGGGGATTAGCTCAATTGGTTAGAGTATTTGAATGATAATCAAACGGTTGGAAGTTCGAGTCTTCCATCCCCTAGTACTCTTGAGAGGTTGGCTGAGTGGTTAATAGCGTTAAATTGTAAATTTAATTTCGTAATGAATTCGTAGGTTCAAATCCTGCACCTCTCAAATAATTTAAATATTTATTATGTATTTGTCAATTTTGTTTTTGCCTCTAATTGGGGCGACGTTGGCGGGGTTGTTTAGTAACCAGTTGGGTTATAAAGGATCACGTTTGTTGGTTGTCGGTTGTATGGTTACCTGCTCACTTTTGTGTTTTAACCTACTTCTAGACTTTTTGTGCCCTAGTTCAATCATTACTAATTATTCAAGTTCTGTGCACTTTATTATTGGTAATTAGTTTGAAATTGGAGATTTTTCCGTTAATTAGGGTTTTTTGTTTGACCCTTTGAGTGTAATTATGTTGTTTGTTGTTAGTTCGGTTTCAACGATGGTTCACATTTATTCGGTGGAGTATATGGATGGAGATCCACATCAACCGAGATTTATGTGTTATATTTCACTGTTTACGTTTTTTATGTTTATTTTGATTACCGGTGACAACTTTATTCAGATGTTTTTGGGTTAGGAAGGTATTGGTTTGTGTTCTTACCTTCTAATTAGTTTTTAGCATACTCGGATTCAAGCCAATAAAGCAGCCATTAAAGCAATGATGGTTAATCGTGTTGGTGACTTTGGTTTGGTGTTGGGTATTCTAGCCATTTTTTATTTTTTTGGTTCTGTGGACTATACTGTAGTTTTTTCACTTGTACCTCATGTTGGTTCATCATCAACAATTTTGGATGAAGGTTTTTTTGGTTTTTTGAACCTTTCACCTTTGTCTCTTATTAGTTTCCTTATTTTTATTGGTGTGATGGGTAAATCAGCTCAATTGTTTTTGCATACTTAGTTGCCTGATGCTATGGAAGCACCTACTCCTATTTCTGCTCTACTACATGCTGCTACCCTTGTTACCAGTGGGGTTTATTTGGTAGCCCGATGTTCAATTATTTTTGAATATTCTCCTGTAATTTTGGCTTTTGTTGTTTTTCTAGGGGCTGGTACTGCTTTCTTTGCGGCAACGGTTGGCCTTGTTCAAAATGACATTAAAAAGGTGATCGCTTATTCGACTTGTTCACAGCTTGGTTATATGGTTTTTGCTTGTGGTCTATCAGCTTATGCTGCTGGTATTTTTCATCTTGCTAACCACGCTTTTTTTAAAGCTCTTCTATTTTTGGCAAGTGGTTGTGTTATCCATGCTATGGGTGACGAACAGGATATGCGGCGATATGGTGGTTTGACTAAACTGTTGCCTTTGACATATGCTGTATTTTTTATTGGTTCATTGTCGTTGATGGGGTTCCCTTTTATGACTGGGTTTTATTCTAAGGATTTTATTCTAGAGGTCGCTTTCGGTAGTTTTACACAAATGGGTCAGTTTGCTTTTATTTTGGGTACCGTTGGTGCCGTCTTTACAGCATTTTACAGTTTCCGTCTACTTTATTTGACTTTTTTGGATAAGACTCGAGCTAACCGATTGGTTCTAAGTTCAGCACATGAGCCGGGCTTTTTTATGAGTTTTCCGTTGGTTTTTCTAACATTCGGTTCAGTTTTTTTCGGTTTTTTCTTGAAAGACGCTGTTTTGGGTATTGGTTCTACTTTTTAGGAGAATGCTATTTTTGTTCATCCGACTAATGAGTTTATTTTGTTGGCGGAATTTGCTGTCCCTTCTTGGGTTAAGTTGATTCCAACATTTGGTGCAATTGGTGGAGCTTTTGCAGCTTATACTTTTTATAACCAATTTGAGTACCGAAAAACTTTGTATACTTATAAAACAGGTGAACTTAAGCCATTGTTTATTTTTTTGAACCGTAAGTAGTTTTTTGATAAGATTTATAATGAGCTGTTTGTTCAAAATTTTGTATTTTTTGGTTAGTCTGTTTCTTATAAAGCTGTTGACCGTGGTTTGGTCGAGATGGTTGGACCTACTGGTATTGCAAACAATTTTTATAAAGCTGTTAAGGTTATTCCAGCAGCTCAATCAGGAAGCATTCAGTTTTATTTGACATTTATGCTTACTGGTATTATTTTGTTGGTTAGTTTTTCTTGTTAATATATTTTTGTCGTTATAGTTTGTGGTTGCTAAAATTAATAATAAATATTACTTATATAGTTATGAGTCAGAAGCATGCGTTTCATCTAGTTGACCCGTCACCTTAGCCTTTGCTAGGTTCAACTGCTGCCCTTGGTATTACTAGTTCAGCAGTAATGTGGTTTCACGGTTATCTTAATTCTAGTTTTGGGATTATTTTTGGTTTTTTTCTTCTTTTTTTTGTAATGTTCGCGTAGTGGCGTGATGTTATTCGAGAGAGTACTTTTGAAGGTCAACATACTTCATACGTACACCTAGGTCTACGTTTTGGTATGGTATTGTTTATCGTTTCAGAAGTTATGTTTTTTTTCGCTTTTTTTTAGGCATTTTTTTAGGCTTCATTTGCTCCTGTTCCAGAAATTGGAAGTGTTTAGCCTCCTAAAGGTATTGAGGTTCTTTCTGCGTAGGAAGTTCCTTTTTTGAACACTATTATTCTCCTAACCAGTGGAGCGTGTTGTACTTAGAGTCACCACGCTATTGTTGTAGGTAATAAAAAACAGGCTGTTATGGGTCTGGTACTTACAGTTGCTTTGGCAGTTATTTTTACAGGTTGTCAGGCTTTTGAGTACGTTAATGCTGGTTTTACTATTTCAGATTCTGTTTATGGTTCAACTTTTTACATGGCCACTGGATTTCACGGATTTCACGTCTTCATTGGTACATGTTTTCTATCTGTCTGCCTTTAGCGGCTTAACAGTAATCACTTTACAACCCGTCATCACTTTGGTTTTGAGGCTGCGGCTTAGTATTAGCACTTTGTTGATGTTGTTTAGTTGTTTTTGTTTGTTGCTGTTTATTAGTAGGGAGGTCTGTAATTTTTTTAAATTTATTTATGCTTAGACGTTAGACTAAAGACGCCGGTCTTGGTAGTTTGGTTTCTGAGGCAACAACTCACGGTGTTGATTACCCAACACCCGTAAACTTTTCATATGCTTACGGTTTTGGGTTTTTGGCAATTGTTTGTCTAGTTATTCAAATTTTGACCGGAATTTTCTGTGCTATGCACTACACCCCTCATGTTGACTTGGCATTTAATAGTGTTGAGCATATTATGCGGGATGTATAGGGTGGTTACATTATTAGGTACCTCCACGCCAATGGCGCATCAATGTTTTTTATTGTTATTTATCTTCATATCTTTCGAGGTTTGTACTACTCTTCATATGCATATCCAAGAGCGCACCTATAGAATTCAGGTGTTTTGATTTTCTTGATTATGATGGGGACTGGTTTCCTTGGGTACGTTCTACCTTAGGGTCAAATGAGTTTGTAGGGAGCTACTGTTATTACGAATTTGATTTCTGCTATCCCTATGGTTGGTGAATCAATTGTTACGTAGTTTTAGGGAGGGTTTTCTGTTGACAACCCTACACTAAACCGTATTTTTAGTATTCATTATACTCTACCGTTTGTACTGGCTGGTCTAGTTGGTGTTCATATCATTTTGCTTCATGATAAAGGTAGTTCTAATCCATTGGGTGGTGAAAGTGTAAATTATATCCAATTTCACCCTTACTTGTAGGTTAAAGATTTTGTTGGTTTCATGGCGTTGGTTACTTTCATGACTTTTTTGGTATTTTTCGCACCGAATAGTTTGGGTCATCCTGATAATTATATCATGGCAAACCCTATGGTAACTCCTCCACATATTGTTCCTGAATAGTATTTCCTTCCTTTTTATGCTATTCTTCGATCTATCCCGCATAAGTTGGGGGGTGTTGTTGCTATGGTTGGAGCTATTGTAATCTTTATGGCTTTGCCTTATATTAATTCTTCTGAATTGAGGTCATCTGCTTTCCGACCTTATTTTAAAGTAGTTTATTAGGTATTTTTGGCTAATGGGTTTATTCTTGGTTAGATTGGGGGTAACCCTGTAGAGTACCCTTACGTAGAGGTTGGACAAGTTTCCACTTTTTTGTATTTTTTTATTCTTCTTGTAGTATTTCCTTTCCTCGGTTTTTTTGAGCGGCAAATTAACCGGGCTTTATTTATTTTTTAAATTCCGTAAGCCGCTATGGTGAAATTGGTAAACACGCTAGTTTTAGAAACTAGTGCCGTTCTTAGGCTTGCAAGTTCAATTCTTGCTAGCGGTAATTTTTTTATTTAATAGTTAATGAATTTTCTTTTTTTTGAATATAGTGCGATTCTTGTTTTCGCAGGCGTTTCTTTGGGTCTTTCTCTTGTTATTATTTTGCTTTCTGTAACGTTTTCAACGAGCTCAGCTGATAAAGAGAAGTTGTCTAGTTATGAGTGCGGATTTGATCCATTCGAGGATGCTCGTAACCAGTTTGACGTTAGGTTTTATCTCGTAGCAATCCTTTTCATTATTTTTGATCTTGAGGCTTCTTTTATTTTCCCTTAGAGTGTTTCACTCGGTTCACTTGATTCTTACACATCGGTTTCTTTTTAGTCTATGTTTGATTTTATTATTGAACTAGTGGTTGGTTATGTGTATGCATACCAAGTTGGTGCATTTGAATAGTTAGGCCTTTGTTTTTACTACTGTTTGACCTTCATTTAAATAGTGGTTTTTAGCTTAACTAAGTAATTGTTTTTTATCTTTTATGTTTAATTTTGAGTTTATTCTTACTGAAGTTTTTATTAGTCTTAGTTTGTTGGTTTTGTTGTTGGTTGCTTCATTTGTATTCAAAGAGTATTCACTTTCAACTTCAAAGACGTCAGTTCGCTTTAATGAGAGTTACTTTGCTACTCTTAGTTTTATTTTGTTTTTGGCTTTTTTGGTTTCGGTTAGCAGTTTTAATCTTTACTTTGATAACTCAGTTTTTGTTTTTGGTGGGGCGCTAAAGAAAAATGCTACCATCACTATTTTTCAAAGTTTGATTTTGTTTTTTGGTTCGTTTATTACTTTTACTTGCCGTCATTTTACTATCAATAACAGTAGGTTTGAGTTTAGTATTTTGGTAGGTTTTGTTATTCTTGGTATGCTGTTTTTGGCTTGTTCTAATGATTTTATTAGTTTGTATTTGGCTATTGAAATTCAAGGTTTGTCAGCTTATATTTTGACGAGTTATTTGACTTTTTCTGCATATTCAACGGAAGCAGGCCTTAAGTATTTTGTACTTGGTAGTCTTAGTAGCGGTATCATGTTGTTCGGATTTGCTTTGATTTATGCAGTTACTGGTTCAACATGCTTTTCTGATATTCAGACGTTTCTACTTTTCTCTTCAAACAGTAGTGTTTTGACTTCTATGGCTGATCAGATTTTGTTTGTTGGTTTTTTGTTTAGTTTGGTTGGTTTGTTCTTTAAAATTGGTTCATTTCCATTTCAGTGGTATTTGCCTGATGTTTACGAGGGTGCACCAGTTTTTTCAGCAGCTTTTTTTGCTGTTGTAACAAAAGCGGGTGTTATTGCTATTTTGGCAACTTTGTTGTTTGATGTCCTTTATGTTATCCAGAGTAAATTTACACTGTTTTTTATTGTAAGCATTGCAGGTTCATTCATTACCGGTATTTTGGGGGCATTTTTTCAGCAAAATATTCGGCGTTTTTTTGCTTATTCTTCAATTACTCATGTAAGTTTTTTTATCATCAGTTTGCTTTGCTTTGAATCAGGTGGTGTTGAGGTTCTAGTTACTTATTTGGTTATTTACATGTTTACTTCATTGGCTGTGTAGTCCCTCATTTGTGTAAACTCACATTCAGTTAGGTTTGGTTCTGGTCTTACACAAGTTATTGGTGATTCAAAAGTTAAGTTTATTTCACAGTTTCAAGGCCTAAATACTCAACATTCAACTTTTGCCGTCATCCTTACATTTTTGCTTTTTTCTATGGCTGGGATTCCACCTATCGCGGGTTTTTTTGCTAAAATGTTTGTTTTGTTGGCTGCTATTGCAAATAACCTTTATGCTATTACATTGCTTGCAGTTGTTGCTTCTTGTTTTAGTGTTTTTTATTATTTGCGTATCGTTAAAGTTATTTTCTCAGAGAAAAAAACCGAATCAAAAAATTTTTTGATTTCAGACCGTAATCTTATCCCCTATAAAGTGTACTCATCAGTAATCACAAAAGATGTTGCGTTTACATTGAGTTTTGTTTTTACCGGTTTGACTTTTTTTATGTTTAGTTTCTATCAATTTTTTGATATCCTGTTTACTTCAATCCATTTATTATATTGTGTCTGTGACTGAGTTGGAATTAGGTGTTAGTCTTCTAAACTGATTTACGTAGGTTCAAATCCTACCAGACATAATATTATTAATTGCGTATATGGTGAAATTGGTATCACAACAGATTTCCACTCTGTTATTGCCAGTTCGAGTCTGGCTATGCGCTTAAAATAAAATCTAACGTTTTTCACGGCGTAATGCACTTTTAAATACTATTTTATGGGAATCAAAGTTTAGATTTTGTTTTAATTATTCATAATCATAGTTCAATTCTATTTATGTTAATAGTTAGAGTGGGTAGTTCAATGGTAGAACAGTTGGCTTTTAACCAATTGGTTGGGAGTTCGAGCCTCCCCCCACTCATTAATTTATTTTATATTTAATATGCTTTTTTCTTTTTTTCCAGGTATCGACCAGGTCTCTGTTAAACCTGGTTACGTTAAAATTTCTATTAGTTCACGTTAGCTAAAGGAATTTATTTATTTTATTAAAGCTAGTTCTTTTTTTAAAGCCGCCGTCCTTTGTGACATCACGTGCGTTGATCGTCTAACTCTAAACTCAAATGATGGTTTTCGTTTTCAGGTAGTTTAGATTTTGCGTAGCATTTCAAAAGGTTGTGTTTATGAAGTTAGTTGTTTGACAAATGATAAAGTTCCATCAATTTGTGATATTTACCCTTCTGCTTCTTAGATGGAGTCGGAGGTTTTTGAATTCTTTGGAGTAACATTTTCTGATAGTCTGACAGGTCAAAAACGGTTGCTAACAGATTACGGTTTTGTAGGTTACCCTCTTCGTAAAGACTTCCCTCTATACGGTTTTTCTCAAGTTAAGTACAGCCAGCTAAATAAATCAATTATTCACGAGGATGTTGAGTTTAGCCAAGAACTTAACTTATACCCCCCATTTAGTTAACTTCAGTTATTTGATAGGACTTAATCTTTTTACTATTAATTAAAAAGTTCGAGTTCTTAAGCTAGTTCAGGTTATTAAACTGGCTGGGTTATCTAAGTTACTGCCCTTTTAATCCTAATCAGTAATCTATTAATAAATTTATTTTTATACTGTTTTTATGACCTATACTCCAAACTATAAAAAATCTTCACATTCGTCACCTTTTAGTTTTGCAGCTTTTTACGCATCATACTCAGATAAATTTAAGCATCGAAAGCTTCCAGAATAGCTATAGCTAGAATAGTTCATTGGGTTTGTTGACAGTAAAGGTTGTTTTACGTACAGTAAGGGTTACCCAAAATTTACCATTAATCAAACAGATTAGAATAGTCAGGTTCTTGACGATATTAGACATAACTTGGGTATTGGTTATGTTAGACATAATCCCAAAACTGGTATTTCATATTTTACTGTAGGTAAAAGAGATGAGCTTCTAATTCTTATTCAACTGCTTAATGGCCATCTTATCCTCCCTTCACGTAAAGAAAAATTTAGAATTTAGTTGGGAAAATATTTTGAGGAGGGAGGATCTCAAAAGTATGGTAATCACTTTAATGATCAAACCCTCAAAGTAACAACTCAAGATGCTTAGTTTTCTGGTTTTGCTGATGGTAAAGGTGTGTTTTACTGTTCTATTTCAGAGAAAACCGGTGGTGCTTTGAGCTTTAACTTCACTCTAACCCAAAAAGTTACAACAGATGGTGAAGTTTTTAATCAGATCGCACACCTCTTTAATGGTAAAGTTTCTACTCGCTATAAAAATAGCCCAAACCGTCTACCGGTATATATGCTGTATATTGGTGGCCTTAAAAAAACTGCTTCACTCATTAAGTACTTTGACGAATTTAAATTCTATACAAAGAAAAAGTCTCATTCTTACCGAATGTAGAAAGCCGTTCATAAAGTTTTGTATAAAAAAGATCACCGTAAATTTGAGTTTTAGCGGAGTACTGCCAGAGTGAAAGCCTCTTTGATCAACGATTTTACAAAACTAAAAAATGAGCATAAAGAGTATATGTCTAACCGTGAATTAGTAAATGGGGTTTTTTTT
>Ga0055584_100001295_pt1 | contig 24512 bp, 20 predicted proteins | sample OSDHelmetaG_FD_58716 | JGI IMG/M metagenome (GOLD analysis project Ga0055584, IMG submission 58716) | Pelagic marine sediment microbial communities from the LTER site Helgoland, North Sea, for post-phytoplankton bloom and carbon turnover... | ecosystem: Environmental > Aquatic > Marine >...
TTGCATCTCTACGAAAAAGGACGACATGGTGTCGGCTTGGCCGCGAGCATTCCCGGCACCAAAAACTGGCCGAAGCAGTTACAGGATTGGCTCACCGTTCGTGGCTATCTCGGCAAATAGCCACACTCTCTCTGGCAATATTTTGACATCATTATTCTTAAGACAGGTTACTGATTGATGCCCACAGACATTTACGCAGCACGACGCAAGAAACTTCTTCGCAAACTGAAGTCTAAAAAATTGGGTGGCATGCTCGTCACCAATGAGACGAACGTCACCTGGTTAACGGGTTTTCGGGGTGACTCCACTTGGCTGCTGATCTCCCCCAAACATTGTCTGTTGATTAGCGATTCGCGATACACAACTCAGATCGAGAACGAATGCCCGGGTCTCGAAATGTACATCCGTAAAAACACGGTGAAGATTTCGGATGCCGCAGCGGTCACTTTGAAGAGTATGAATATTCATACTCTTGCCTACGAGAGCGACGCGTTGACCGTGAAAACTTTCGAAGAGATCAGTTCGGCTCTGAAACTTGTCGAACTTGTTGCACTGCCGGGAGTTCTTGTCGACCTGCGGGCCATCAAAGACGCCACGGAAATTCAGGAGATTCGAGATGCCGTCGATCAGGCACAGCGCGGGCATGCTGTCATTCGAGCGTCACTCCTCCCCGATCAAACCGAGATGGAGATCGCCCACAATCTCGAACATGCGATGCGCAGCTTTGGCGCGGTGGGTGTTGGATTCGATCCGATTATTGCGGTCGGGCTACAGGCAGCTTTGCCTCACGCCCGACCGGGACAATTGAAGATTTCTGACAATGATCTGTTGCTGACCGATTGGGGAGCCGAGAGTGCGGGCGGATATCGCAGCGATCTGACGCGAACTTATGTGACCGGGAAGAAGATTTCCAAAAAGTTTGAAAAGATTTACAAGGTGGTTTTGAAGGCCCAATTAACGGCAATCAAAAAAATTCGTCCGGGTGCCAAATGTGCAGATGTCGATAAAGCGGCTCGTACGGTGATCGATCAGGCAGGTTATGGAGACTTTTTCGGTCACGGTCTGGGACACGGAATTGGGCTGAATATCCATGAAAACCCGCGATTTTCACCACTTTCAGAGGACATATTGGAACCGGGAATGGTGGTCACCGTGGAGCCGGGAATTTACCTCCCCGATTGGGGCGGCATACGCATCGAAGATGACATATTAGTCACAAAAGATGGCCACGAAGTTCTCACCTCTGTTCCGAACTCCGTGGAAGACATGCTGATCGGTTGAAATCCAGAGCATAACCGCTCATTCTATCGAAGAATTACAGAGATCGGCGGTCCGATGGATCGCGGTACAGAGTGATCTCTCACACGATTCGCGGAATGAGGCCAACATCAATGTCGAAAAGCAGTTCGGGCAATCAGTCCTTCGATCTTGAAAAGCTCAAAGAGCTGATTGAGATGATGGAAGATCATGGTGTAACGGAAGTCAACCTGCGGAATGGCGATGAACAGTGGCGTTTGCGTCGCGGTCCCGCTGAAGTCGTGCAGATGATGCCACAGCAAGCTTCTGCGGCTCCTCCTGCCATGGCGGCACCGGCACCCGCTCCCGCTCCTTCTGGTGGTGAGTCTGCGACACCGGCAGCTCCCGAAGGTCCGGTCATCACGGCTCCGACCGTGGGGACATTCTACTCCTCACCTTCACCTGATGATCCCGCCTTCGTGAAGACCGGTGCGAAAGTCAGCCCCGATACGACGGTTTGCTTAATCGAGGCGATGAAAGTCTTCAACCCGATTGAAGCAGAAGTTTCAGGGACGATTGTCGAAATATTGGTGAAAGACGGTGATGCCGTTGAATTTGGCCAACCGCTGTTTCGCTACCAACCCTGATCGAAACTCGCAGTTGAGATGACATCAACGCATCAATTGGGGCTTCTTTAAGTCCACCCGATTGAGGCAAACAGAACACAAACACGGAATCAGAGACGATATGTTCGAGCGGATTTTGATCGCCAATCGCGGAGAGATTGCATTACGCATCATCCGTGCCTGCCGGGAACTCGGTATCGAAACCGTTGCTGTTTACAGCGAAGCGGATCGAGACGCGATCTACGTTCAACAGGCCGACGAAGCCTATTGCATCGGCAAGGCTCCCTCTAACGAGAGTTATCTGATGATCAATCGCATCATCAGTGCGGCCGAGATCGGGAATGTTCAGGCCATTCATCCCGGTTATGGTTTTCTCGCCGAGAATGCCCATTTCGCAGAAGTTTGTCGCGATTGTAATATCGAGTTCATCGGGCCTCCTCATCAAGCAATGGCCCAATTGGGCGACAAAATTTCTGCACGCGAAATTGCCCGTAATGCAAAAGTGAATTGTGTTCCGGGGACCAAGGGGCTTATCGAAAGTGAAGCCGAAGCGATCAAGATCGCGAATGAAATCGGATATCCGGTTTTGATTAAAGCGACCGCCGGTGGTGGCGGTAAAGGGATGCGAGTCGCCCGCAACGACATCAGTTTGAAGTCTGGAATCAAAGCGGCTGCCAACGAAGCCGAAAAAGCATTCAACAACGCCGGCGTCTATCTCGAAAAGTTCATCGAGAAACCACGTCACGTCGAAGTTCAAATTCTGGCCGACAATCACGGCAAAGTGTTGCACCTGTGGGAACGGGATTGTTCGACTCAGCGGAAACACCAAAAGCTGATTGAAGAAAGTCCGGCTCCCAACTTACCAGCCGCCGTTCGTGAAGATATCTGCAAAGCGGCGGTCCGCTTGATCAAAGAAGCGGGATACACCAACGCCGGGACGGTCGAGTTTATTGTCGATCAGGAAAACAATTACTACTTCATCGAAGTGAATGCCCGCATTCAGGTCGAACACCCTGTCAGCGAAATGGTGACCGGGATCGATCTGATTCAGTCTCAAATTCGCGTTGCTGCCGGTGAAAAACTGAGCATGTCTCAGAAGTCGATCAAAGCCCAGGGATCGGCCATTGAGGTTCGCATCAACGCCGAAGACCCGGATAACAATTTCCGCGGTTGCCCGGGCAAAATTACAAAACTGAGAGTGCCGGGAGGGTTGGGTGTCCGTTGGGATTCTCATGTCCACGAAGGTTACACGATCAGTCCGTATTACGATTCGATGATCGGCAAATTGATCATCCATCGAAACACGCGAGAAGAATCTATTGCCACGTTGAAACGCGCACTGCGCGAGTTCACCATCGAAGGCGTGAAAACCACAATTCCATTGCTGCAAGAAATCCTGAGGCACTCGGCATTTCAGGATGGAAAAATGGATACCACGCTGGTGGAGCGGACCTTCACCGACTCTGAATCTTGATCTGATAATCTTTGATTATTCAGTCACTCGATACATCAAACGTACAAGCAGTCATTATTTCCTCGAGAAAGGTAATTATAGTGGATATCAAACGTGTCGGCATGCTGACCGGTGGCGGCGACTGCCCAGGATTAAACCCCGTGATTCGCGGTGCCGTCCAGACTTTACATAACCAAGGCGTTGAAGTTTACGGCTTGATGGAAGGTTGGCGCGGAGCGTTAGAAGGTGATTACACCGTTCTGACACCGCAAAACACTAGCCATATTGTTTCTATGGGGGGAACGATTCTCGGTTCTTCCCGGACCAACCCGTTTAAGAACAAAGATGATGAAGGGCCCGTCGATCAAGTCATCGCGACGATGTCTGATCTTGGATTGGATGCCTTGATTGCCATCGGTGGAGACGACACTCTCGGCGTCGCCAATAAATTGCATCAGCTCCGGGGATTCAAAACGGTTGGTGTTCCTAAAACCATCGACAACGACCTGAGTTGCACCGATGTGACGTTCGGCTTTGACACTTCCGTCAATATCGTTGTCGATTCGATTGAGAAACTGCGCACTACCGCCGAGTCTCATCGTCGTGTGATGGTTGTCGAAACGATGGGACGTCATGCTGGCTGGATTGCCTATTATTCGGGTGTCGCTGTTGGTGCCGATTACATTCTCATCCCCGAACGCCAAGCCAACTTCGACCATCTCTGCAAAACGCTGCAAGAGAAACGAGACAACGGCCAGAAATACGCCATTGTGGTCGTCAGTGAAGGTGCCAAACTTTCCAGCACAGAATCGGCCTACATCACCAAGCATCACGAAGTCGATGACTTCGGGCACATTGCTTTGGGAGGTTTGGGAGATGTTGTTGCCGAGATCATCGAGAAAAAACTCGATTGGGAAACTCGCTCGGTTATCCTGGGTCACTTGCAACGAGGCGGGGCACCGTCTGCGTTCGACCGTATCTTGGGAACCCGTATGGGAATCCACGCGGCTCGATTAGTCCTCGATGGACAATGGGGTAAAATGGTCGCCGCCAAAGGAAACGACATTGTCGGTGTCTCACTGGCCGAAGCTGTTGGCACCATGAGAACCGTGAGTGACAGCATCATCAACGAGATCGACGAATTCTATCAGTGAGATTCTATCAGTGAGATCACTGGTTGTTGATCAGCGCATAGAAAACCCGGCGAGAGAGATCGTTCTCGCCGGGTTTACTTTTTTCTGCCAGTGGACTTTGAGGTCAGGTTGTGAACTCAAGTTTTCATAGCCCTCAGGCAGTGGTCTGCTTCAGTCAGATTATTCAGGACGCCGAGGACGTTCGGGACGACCTTCGCCATCACCAGGACGATCGCCTCCTCGTCGACGACCACCTTCTCCATCTCCTTCACCGGGACGGCCACCGCGGCGTCCGCCACCGAATGATTCACGAAGAGCGGCACGTTCTTCTTCGTTGAGCTCTCCGTCGCCATCTTTGTCGAAGCGTTTCATCATTTCGGCACGACGCTCTTCATCTCCGGGGCCTCCAGGTCCACGACGACCGTCTGGTCCACCGGGACCACCAAATCCAGGTCCACCTGGGAAGGCCATTCCTTCAAAGGCACCCGCTTCGCGTGCAGCTTCCATCTCTTCACGTTCCAGACGACCGTTACCGTCTTTGTCGTATTTTTTGGTGATCTCCTGGAATTTGTTCCGCATGGTATCGCGGGCTGTATTACGTTCTTCTTCGCTCAATTCTCCGTCACCATCTTTGTCGAATTGTTTGAGCATCGCAGCGCGGCCTTCTTCGCGACGTTTATCAAATTCTGCCCGCATTGCGGCCCGTTCTTCTTCGCTGATTTCTCCGTCGCCATCTTTATCGAACTGCTTCATAAACTCAGCACGACGTGCTTCCATACCTTCGCGACTCGGACCACCACGCCGGCCCTCGGGATTATTTCCACCCTCAATCGGTTTACGAGTGCGAGAAGGTGCATCGGCTGGTTTGGTTGCCGGAGCCTGTTTGGTGAACTCTGCTCGGGCGGCTTCACGCTCAGCTTCGTTGAGCTTTCCGTCGCCGTCTTTGTCGTATTTTTCGAGCAATTTGTTTCGGAAATCGTCTTTCTTTTCTCCATCCTGAGCCATCAGGGATGAAGTACCAACGCAGAGAGCGAGTCCCAGTATGGCAATGGTCAACTTTTGCATGATATCTCTCCTGAAAATGTGTGGCCGCCTCGAATGAGTCGGGGTGATTTGCCGTTGTTTCTGTAAGGAGGGAAGAATTCCCCTCTCTGTGTATGAAACACGGTGAAAGTGGCCAAGTTTCGGTCCACTTGCAAGATTTTAGATAAATTGAGGAGAAATGGTGCTTCAAAAGCGTCTCCTTGACATCCCCGCGCTTTCCGGGAAACAATTGAGGCAGACTTCCAACAAAACATCATTCCAATAATTTCTCGAAATCGAGGCCTCCTATGCGTTTATACAAATCTTTACGAGCAATGTGTCTCTTGTTACCGGCAGTCTTTCTTTTCTCGGGAGCCGCTCCTGAAGAGAAGATGGAACTGAAGAAGACGGCCACCGCCGAGCAACTTGTGAACGCGATTGCACGGCATACAGAAACATTGGCCGAGTATCTCTCGAATGAGAAAGCTTTCGAAGACAACTTGATGAAAGACAAGGTGACCGCCAAAGGAGGAGCCATCGCAGTCCTCGCACATGCGTTGACTCAATACAAAGACGTTCCCGCTGAAGTGCATGTTCTGGCGATTCGTGCCGCCGGTCGAAAGATCGCAACCGCAAAGTCTCAAGCGGATGCTCAAGCCGGATTGGCGGAGGTTCAAAAATCACTCGATACCACAGAGATCACAGGAGCCTTTCAGGAGATTGGTTGGTATGAGGTTGCCGATCTTCCCAACATGATGGAAGAAGTGAATTATCTGTATCAGGGACTCAAGCGAACCGTTCGACGTTCACGCGATCCTGAAGCCGATGCTCTCGATGCCGTCACAATCGCAATCCTGGCCTATCCAACACATGCCAATGAAGATTATGCGTTTGACGACGCCGACATGGCAGCGTGGAAAAAATCTTCGAAAATGATGCACGATGACTTTCTGGCCATCGCCAATGCGATCCGCGAGAAGGATACCGACAAAGCGCGTGAGCTTTATGAAACAGCAACACGTTCGTGTGCCGCATGTCATAAAGACTTTCGAGAATAATCAAAATCTCAGAACATCTCTCATCGGCGAGACGTAAGCTTCACCATGATTTCCTTCGTTCCAGAACAGGCGTGTCAAAGTGCAAAAACTGATCGAGTTGCTCTTTGAATATCTGAACGAGCATTGGATCAAGTTCGTTATGGCGGGCTTGTTCATGGGGGCCGGTTGGTTCTTCGGGAAACGCCGTGCGCGACGGGAATGGCGTGCTCGCGAGTTTCTGGGTCGGCTCAACTTTTCCTTGAATACACTTGATGATGGTGTTCTCAAAATCCGAACCTTGTCCGAGAAGAGTTGTGAAGACGTATTCCTCAATCAGGTCGCAGCAGACTGTGTCACAGCCAGTGCGAAATTGACGACGCCCGAGAACCCAACACTCCCTCTGGAACAAGACGAATATTGGTTCTATCTGAATTCGGTCCTCAACGAACTTTCCGAACAGTTCGCGGAAGGGCTTTTACGGCGAGATATGGGGTTGCCGGTGAAGTCAGAAGAGTATGTCATCTGCCTGACAGCAGAATCGGCGGGTGAGATGAAGACCCGTAAGGTTCGAGCGATGGTGATTCGAAAATCACTGCTCACAAACCTGCCCCATGAAACGCCCAGCTTTGAAGCCAAATCACATGCCACCCGCTGGACGACTCTCACACTTCTTTCCGAATTATATCAGACAGAATCGTGGAAATTCTTGACGGTCGAACTTTGTATGCCCGCTTGATTCCCGTTCGGTTTGAATGTCGGGCCTGATCGGGTAAAGTGCTGGAAATCAAACAGTTCCTGCATGCTGTCGCCTGTGGGGCATCATTCATAGCAATCATCGTCTTCAATTCGATAGGGACTCCAATCATGCCGAAGTTAGTTCTTCTCCGTCACGGTCAATCACAATGGAATCTTGAAAACCGTTTCACCGGTTGGACCGACGTTGATTTGACCGATCAGGGACGCGAAGAGGCCAAAGCCGCCGGCGAACTGATTAAGGCGGAAGGAATCGAACTTGATCGCGCGTTTACCTCGGTTCTCAAGCGTGCCATTCGCACTTTGTGGATCGCGCTCGATGAAATGGATCTGATGTGGTTGCCGGTCACACGATCTTGGCGATTGAATGAGAAGCATTACGGCGACCTCCAAGGTCTCAACAAATCAGAGACGTTGGAGAAGTTTGGAGAAGAGCAAGTCCTCAAATGGCGTCGTTCCTACGACATTCAACCCGACCCAATTCCCGAAGATGACGAACGACACCCCAAACACGACCGCCGATACGCGAATCTCTCCGCCGATGAAGTACCGGCGACTGAATCATTAAAAGACACTCTCGACCGCTTCTTGCCCTATTGGGAGTCAACAATCAAGCCGTGCCTGGAACGCGGAGAGAACGTCATCATTGGCGCTCACGGCAATAGTCTGCGGGCATTGGTCAAACATCTCGACAATATCTCGGAAGAAGAGATCACCGGCCTCAACATTCCGACCGGCATTCCATTGCTGTATGACTTTGATGACGATTTGAATGTCGTCAGCAAAGGCTACCTGGGTGATCCGGAAGCGGCCAAGAAAGCCGCCGAAGCAGTCGCCAACCAGGCGAAGCAATAGTCACAACTTTTGACGCCGCTTCGTGACTCGGGGCGGCGTCAGCCTCTGCGCTTCCTTTATCCATTGACAGGAATTGAAGCCGTCTTGCGGGGCTATCCACAAGAAAAGGTCTTGAACGCTGACTCATGCGCAGCTAGGTTATTTGTGAACAGAAGAATAGACGATGGTGGATTCTTCCTCAATTCTACTCACATCAATGATTGGATCGTCGATATGAGACTTTGGCTATTGCTTATCTGTACCACGATTTACGCGGGCTGCGAACAAGCGGCTGAAACAGCACCTCAAAATCTTCAATCAGAAACGCGATCAGATTCTGAATCGCCTGCTGCGAAAACACCCAAAGTGGTTCCTCAGAGCGGGCTTGCAGGGGAATGGAAAATCTTCCACGGCAAGGACGATGAGCACGAACATTCAGTGACTCTCGAAAAAGTGGATGAGACGCACTATCGACTGGGCCCCAAGTCGCTCGCTTTTGGAGGGCTCTATGAATACGACGGGACATTGCTGAAAATGGTCGATGAAAATCCCGGATATTCCGATCTCACCTGGCAAATGACGGAAAGCAATGCACTTGTGATGATCGAGGGAGATTACATAGGGGCGGTGATGGGGCAGAATGATTTCATCCCCAGCATGTGAGAGATCACTACAAGCCCATCTATGAATTCCCGAGTGATTTGAATGGTCGTTGGCGAATTACTCATGGAGCGAACGCCGAGCATGAGCACGAAGTCAGGATTGAAGCCATTTCAGAAACTCGCCATCGGTTGACCCCCAAGGGTATCGTCTTTTCGGGAGTCTATGAATTTGACGAAGAAAAATTAAAAATGGTCGCTGAAAACCCGGGATATCCCGATCTGGTCTGGCAGAGAAAAGATTCGAACACGTTTGAAATGATCGAGGGTGGTTACCTGGATGCGGTGATGACCCGAATCAGCGTTGAGTGAACCAAGTCAACGAGAGAGTTGCGAACGTATGATTCACGCCCCTCAGTCACTTCCGCGAGATGGTCTGGGCGAGCGGTTTGAGGACTTGCTCGACGACATGCGCTTCGAGTAGTTCTTCGCTCTTGATGCGCAAGTGATGAAGCTCTTCCTCGAACGAGGCTTCTGAGAGTAAGCTGCCGTATTGTCGGACCGTGAAGAACACGCTGAGTTGTTCTTCCGGGAAGTCTCCCCGTTTGACCTGATAGGCGTTGGTCCGAGTTTCGATCATCAACCGCGCCTGCAGCCGACAATCTTCGGTCAGGCTGAGAGTCACTTGCGGTTCGTAATTGAGGGGTTGAGCGCCGGGAATGTCAATCAGGCTGTCTACAGCAGGCGCGACACCCAGTGCTTCAGCGACCAGCGCGTCATGATTTCCTCGATAGGAAAAGTCGAAACCAATCATGTAGTCGAGTGCTTCGCAATCAAGCGGTGAGACCGAAAGCATGTAGGGGACAAGTTGTAGAATGAGTGAATGCTGCTCGAACGCCACATCGGGAGTCGGTGGATTCACGTGCGAACTGCAAATTCGGCGAGGTTCGAGAGACAGCCAACGATGAGATTCTCGATCTTTATCTTCTTCGAGAACAAAATCCCCATTCTCACGAGTGTAGAAATTCCGCATACTGGGATAAGTTTTTTGAGTCCTGCCAAAGAAATCAAGAACTGTTTCACGAGCCGTCGGTAATGGCATCTCGGTATTGAGATGCATGTTGGTATAATAATCGTCGGCTAACGTGGAATAGAAATGCATACGGGTTTCTTTCGACTGAACAGTCGGGAACACTCAATCAATTTGCCATGTGGCATTATACTGGCAGAACGTCCGTCGGGAAACAGACCTCTCTCAAGGATTTTATGAAATGTCCGTCTCAACAGACTGCTTGACCGATGTTGTGGAAGTCGCTTTTGTTCCGACCGAACTGGGTTGGTTCGGGTTCGCAATGTCTGACGAAACCTTGCTTGCCGTCACGATTGGTGACACCTCAGAACAAGCGTCTCGCCGCAGATTGCGACAAAAGCTTGCGGAATATGATCTTTCACCCGAAACGCTCGAAGCCAATTCAAAGCTGGCATCTCGACTGAAACAAGATTTGCAACAATTTGCAGCGGGAGAGACTATTGATTTCGGACGCTACAAAGTGTCCGACGAACATCTGACCGAGTTCCAGAAAAAAGTGCGTCAAGCAGTGCAAAAAATTCCGGCTGGCAAGACACTCAGCTATGCCGAAGTTGCCCAGCGTGCCGGATCACCGCGAGCCGCACGAGCCGTCGGGAATGTGATGGCTCAAAACAGGACACCGATTGTCGTTCCCTGTCATCGTGTGCTGGCTTCGGGTGGTCAATGGGGCGGATTTACCGCTCCGGGAGGAGTCGACTTCAAGCGGCGTTTACTCGATTTGGAGGCGAATTGATGACTGAAAGTCAGGATTGATGAACGGGTCTATAGAAGACTCGGAAAAAACCGCAAAAAGGGAAAACAGCACTGTCCAACGGTTAGATCCCCCTCCTAGAATAGTTTCTTATTATTCGTTATTTCATCGAGTGATTCATGAGCCTCGTATTCACTCGGCCTGATGTGGGCGACTTAATATTCCACGTCTACAATAGGCCGATTCATCCAGAATTAATCCAAAGACACGATGAGTTAATCATTGCGGAGGATGACTATTCTTGCGTCGTCCGCTTGCATGATGCCGGTCATTTCATTGAGTTTCGACATGGAGACATTCTCCTCTCTGAGGTGATGAGTTCGCGCAGTGATCCGTTACCCAAGCATGGCCTCGAATTGCAACACACCGTCCGCGGCAGCCGCGACTCGGCATTGGTTTTCAATGACCTGATTGCCTATCAATCCTCGTTTCAGCTCGAACGACTCGACTCCGAAATCTACATGAACTTTCATCAGGAGTTGCAGTCTGATTTCCGCAGGGCTTGTTTGGCGCGAGAATATCCGGGACAAGGTCGCTTTGCACCTGGCCCGATCAGTCTTGTGCGGACTGAAATCACGCTCGACAGTTTTTTGATTCACACGTATCACACGTACCCCGAAAATTGTGCCGTCGTCAAAACACAAACCTTGATCGAGTTCTGCGACGATTGATGCGATTCGGCTGATGGTGTGAAATCTGCGTCAAACATTCTTCTATTCGCTCTTCGAATCAGTCATGCTTGGTGACACGCATACTGTTTCACTCATCACACCATGTTTCCACACAAGCCCTCATCGTCAGGACAGACTCATATGCTCAGGACGCTTTTTATATTGGCACTGTTGCTGGTTGCGATTCCTCAATCGCTACTTGCGAAATCCCGACCGAACTTTGTGTTGATCTTTATTGACGATATGGGGTACGGCGACATCGGGCCTTTCGGGTCCAAAGTGAACAAGACGCCGCAACTTGATCGGATGGCGGCAGAAGGATTGAAGTTGACCAGTTTCTACGCGGCTCCGGTTTGTTCGGCTTCTCGCGCACAATTGCTGACTGGCTCTTATGCTCCTCGCGTTTCAGTGCCGGGTGTCTTTTTTCCCGCCGGACCAAAAGGCCTACATCCCGACGAGGTCACCATTGCCGACTATCTCAAGGAGTTGGGTTACGCAACGACGTGCATCGGGAAATGGCATTTGGGTGATCAACGAGAATTTCTGCCGACACGGCAGGGGTTCGATCATTACTTCGGGATTCCCTATTCTAACGACATGGCTCGAACCTCAGCAAAAGATGGTCGTGCCGTCCATCCTTTGATGCGCGATGAAGAGGTCGCTGCGGAAATTGAAAACGAAGATCAACGTCAGGTCACTCGGCAATATACCGAGGAAGCAGTCAAGTTTATTGAATCCAACAAAGACCATCCGTTCTTCTTGTACATGCCACACACGGCAATGCACGTACCGATTTATCCTCATCCCGATTTTGCGGGGAGCACCGAGAACGGTCGCTATGGAGATTGGGTGGCGGAAGTTGATTGGAGTGTCGGGCAGATTCTCAAGACACTGCGTGAGAAGAATCTGGAAGAAAACACGCTCGTCGTTTTCACCAGCGATAACGGTCCCTGGATGTCGAAAGGGACAGACGGCGGTGTGGCAACTCCACTACGAGGAAGCAAAGGAGGAACGCTTGAGGGTGGGGTGCGAGAGCCGACGATTGTGTGGTGGCCGGGACATATTGCCGCGGGGAGGGTGAACGATTCGATTGCTGGCACAACCGACATTCTGCCGACGTTCGTCTCACTGGCCGGTGGATCGCTGAAACCCTATATAAAGATTGATGGCTATGATCTCTCCCAAGTGTTGAAGGGAAACGCTGAAAAGACCGACCGGAAAGCCTGGTATTATTACAAAGGGACGAAGTTGATGGCAGTCCGATCGGGTGATTGGAAGCTGGCCCTCGCGCCGCAATCCATCGGCATGGGAATGAAACAACAACCAGAAGATATTCGTTCGAGTCTGCGGTTGTACAACCTTGATACTGACATTCGTGAAATGAACGATGTGGCCGGTCAGCATCCCGATGTGGTGGCGAGACTGCAAAAACTGGCCGACGAGATAATAGCCGATATCGGTAGCGGGACGCCGGGACCGGGTGTGCGTCCGGCGGGAAGTGTCGAAAATCCGGTGACATTGTATCCCTCGGTCTCCAACAAGAAGCCTGCGAAACAATCCGGCAAACCAATCAACTGGAACAAAGTGGAAGCGGGAAAAAGTTATCCCTCCGCATCGGCTCCGGCGATTGCCGGCAAGCCCTTCGTGATTGAAGCAACGATTGAAGGGGATTCTCCTGAAGGTGTGATAGTTTCTCACGGCGGTTCGGCTGTCGGTTATACGTTGTATGTTCACGATGGGAAGATCGTTTTTGCATTGCGAGTTTCGAGTCAAGAAATCCGACGAGTTTCAATTCCGTGGAAAAAGTCTCCCGTTACGGTGACGGTTCAAGTGACCAAACCGGGCGTGATGAAATTGACCATACCTGCCGATCCCCGAAAGGGTATCGAAGGGACAATTTCCGCTTCAGGAAGCATGATCACAAAACACCCACAGGAAGATTTGTGTGTGGGGTTTGATGCCAAAAATCCTGTCGATTCTGAAAGTCCTAAAGCCCCCTTTCAGGGAAAGATCGTTTCCGTTCGTGTGTCACTCGAAGATTGATGATAGTGTCACATAAATCAGGTTGCTGTTGTGCAATCCTGACAGGAGAAGCTAGACTTCGCACGAGTTGAAGGTTGCGTCCTTTGGGAGACAATTTTCACAGAACAGACTTGGTGAAGGAATCGATCAATCTCATGTCATGGAAGACACATCTGGCGGCAATCTCGCTGATCGCGGGTGTGGTCATGTTCACAAATCTCGGTCGTCCCAAACTCTGGGATCGAGATGAACCTCGTAACGCTGGCTGCGCGAAAGAAATGCTCGAACGGGGTGACTGGGTAACGCCGGTCTTTAATGGCGAGTTACGATCTCACAAGCCGGTGCTGTTGTACTGGTTTATGATTTCTGCCTATCAACTTTTTGGTGTGAATGAATTTTCTGCCCGTCTTTGGTCAGCAATTTTCGCAGTGGGAACCTGTTATTGTACCTATTGGATGGGACGCCGGCTGTTCAATCCCAGTGTGGGATTATGGTCGGCTGTGATTCTCGCTACAACCTTGATGTTTGACGTGGCGGGGCGTGCGGCAACTCCCGATTCGGTGCTGATCTTCTTCTGTACGTTGGCATTAACTTGGTATGTCAACCGGGCATTTTCGGAGGGTGAAGACATCGTCGATGATCGGCCACATCCGTTCCCGCAATCGTTTTGGTTTGCATTGGTGTTCTATGGAATCCTGGGAATTGCCGTGCTGGCCAAAGGGCCGGTGGGCGTTGTTCTACCGACGGCCATCGTCGGTTTGTATTTACTGATTCGGAATGTATCTCATCTTTATGGATCACCGAGCGGCTGGAAACGAATCGTCCGACCGGTGATTTACTTTCTGGAAACATGCTGGCAGATGCGAATTCTGTCGGCCACTTTGATCGTGTTGATTGTTGCGGCCCCCTGGTATGTGTGGGTCGGCTATCGGACGGATGGTGCCTGGCTCCGCAAGTTCTTTATCGAACATAACATTGGTCGAGCGATGGAGCCGATGGAAGGTCATGGAGGACCGGCGTTTTTATTTTACCCGGTCGCCTTATTGATTGGATTTGCACCCTGGTCGTTCTTCTTTTTTCCGACCATTGCCGATGCCTGGAAAAGATACCGGGCGAACGACCCGCAACGAGATCGAATTCTCTTTCTATTCTGTTGGGTGATCGTCTATCTGGGAATGTTCTCGTGTGCGGGGACGAAACTTCCCAGCTACATCACTCCCTGTTACCCGGCGGTGGCCTTGTTGGTGGGTTCATTCATTCATCGTTGGTCGGAAGGAAGAGAACTCAGTTGGCGACATTGGACGAAAGTTTCGTTCGGTCTGTGGGGTTTAACCGGTATCGGCTTGATGATCGGGTTACCGATGGTGGCTGAAATGTTCTTGCCCGGTATGGAATGGTTGGGACTTCTCGGACTCATACCTCTCATCGTGGCGGTGTTAGGCGTAGTGGCTCTCTATCGGAAACGAAATGATTGGGCGGCATGGATATTCGCAAGTGGGGCGTTTCTGTTTGTCTGGGTTTCGTTCGGGTTCGTTGCCGACAGAGTGGACGATTATCACAAAATTGAACAACTCGTTGCGGAGTTACGCGAGCGAAGCGACGCACCTCAGTTTGCTCAATATCGTACACTGGAACCGACATGGGTCTTCTATTCGGAGAGCACGATTCGTCCGGTTTCGTTCAGGCAATCTCAACATCTCGACACAGGGGAACGGGGAGGAGTCGTTTGGGTAACGCACCCCGAGTTACAAGGTTCAGAATTCCTTGCTGAAAGCCCCGCACATTACATTTTTATGACGAGAGAGAGCTTTGAAGCGATCAAGGCAAAGCTTCCCCCCGAAACGGGAGTTGTTGCCGAAATTCCCTACTTCTTTCGGAAGGGAACCATCGTCGCCGTTGGGCAGTCGCAGCCTGATAGCTCTGAGGAAAAAACTGCTCCTTCTGAATCAAGTCAGTTGCAATGATTCCCGGCAGACTCGCAGCATATTGCCGCCGACGATTTTGCGAATGTCGTCGTCTGAGTAACCACGTTGTACCAGGCCAACCGTGAACAGCGGCCAGTTTGTCCACGAGATGCTGCGGACCATTTCGGAGGTCGTTTTGTAATCATCGTTCGGCCAGAGAGATCGAAAGTCGTCCCGCTTCTTCCCTTGTGACGGGACTTTCTTGTTCTCGGCGGATGACTGTTGAGAATTGTACGCAACATCGGTGCCGATCCCGACATGCTCCACGCCAACCAGCTTCACCGCGTAATCAATGTGATCGAGTAACGCAGTGATATCCCCTTTTCCTCGCAGATAGCGGGGGATGCAACAGATGCCGATCATACCACCGGTATCGGCGATGGCCTTGATCACTTCATCCGGTTTACTGCGGATGTGGGGATAGATGCCGCCGCAAGTGGAGTGAGACGCGACGAGAGGTTTTTCCGAGAGCTGTGCCGCTTCAAGAGATGTCTGCCAACCGGAGTGCGCACAATCGGGAATGACACCGACGCGATTCATTTCCCGAATGACGGCTCGTCCAAAATCACTCAGCCCGGCGTTGGCCGGTTCACCACTTCCATCACCGATCATGTTGCGTCGTTGATAGGTCAAATGCATCATGCGGATACCCAACTGAAAGTAGACTTGCAGATATCGCAATTCATCTTCGACCGAGACCCATTGCTGAGTCAGAGGGACGCCGTTACCGGTAAAGTACAGGCAATGTCGGCCTTCTTCTTTCGCGGCCACAATGTCGTCGGGCAGGGCGGCTTTGGCGACGTAATCTTTCAGCATGTCGGTCGCGAATGTGAAGTTGGAGAGTCGCTTTATCAATCGCAAGGGATCTTGTCCTTCTTCTCCCGCGTTCTGAAAGACGCAAGTGACCCCCGAAGCGCGCCAGGCGGCCAGATACTCGGCTTGCTCGATCGGATCGGTCACGTAGCGGGTCATCGTCATTTGCTCGCGACGATCTTTGATCTCGATCTGTGAAGCACCCGCTTCGACGAGTGTTTTGATCTTGTCGCCATCAATGGCTGCGCGGGGAGAGAAGCCGTAAGTATCAAAAACGAGCGAGTCAGCGTGAATTTCGAGACCGTGTTGCAGTTCTTTTTCGCTCGGTTTGAGGATGTTAAGGGCAACTTCTCGCGCATCTTGAATTGTGGGGTTGAGTTGTTGTGTGAGCGCGTTTGTGCCGGAAAGTCCCTCATTGGGGGGCTGGGCATGAGCGGCGGAATGCGTGGCCGTGGCAAAGGTTAAAGCCGCCGTTGATTGCAGAAAATGACGCCGATCCATGAGGATTACCCTGCTAAAAAAAGAGTGTTTCGATTCCGGGGACATTATGTATTGGGCAGAGTGACAACGCCAGAAGTCTTTCAAAATACGGATTTTGGGTTGAACCATCAAAATTCCTTTATGATTTCATCTATTCAAAAGCTATACTAAAGAAAATCGAGGCTGACTCGATTTCCCACCTGTTTCCAGACGCTCGCTCACCACGCCTGTGGATTCCTTCAATACGACGTCGAACCTATGAATCACTACTTGTCCACTTTATTAAGTCGGTCGTTCTTCCTGCTGCTGCCGTTCATCGCAATGTCAGTCGTGGAGGCTGAAAGTGCTGAACCCAAATCCAAGACGGCATCTCCCGAACAGATTCGGTTCTTTGAAAACAAAATTCGTCCACTGTTGGCGAATGCCTGCTACGAATGTCATAGCGAAGACTGGCAAGAATCCGACTTGCGTCTCGATACGTTGCAGGGAATGTTGACCGGCGGAAAAGCGGGGTCGGCTTTGTTGCCCGGAAAACCGCAGGGAAGTCTCATCGTGACGGCGGTCACTTATCGTGATAACGATTTGAAGATGCCCCCGGAAGAAAAATTGACAGACGCTCAAATCGCCGATTTGACGAAGTGGGTCGAGATGGGTGCTCCGCATCCCGATTCAGGCAGTGTCAAAATTGATCACAGTGGTGGAATTGATCTGGAGAAAGGACGCCAACATTGGGCCTTTCAAACTCCCGTCAAACCCGAAGTTCCCGACGTCTCGGAATCTGCACTGGTTCATAACCCAATTGATGCGTTTTTGCTGGCACGACTTAATGCAAAAGGGATCAAACCGGTTCCGCTAACCGACAAGCGATCGCTCATTCGCAGAGCGACATTCGATTTGATCGGCTTACCTCCAACCCCCGAAGAAGTGGATCACTTTCTCGCAGATCATTCAGCGGATGCATTTTCAAAAGTGATTGATCGTCTACTGGCTTCGCCACATTACGGCGAGCGCTGGGGCCGCCATTGGCTGGATGTGGTTCGCTATGCCGACTCCAACGGTCTCGATGAAAACATCGCACACGGCAATGCCTGGAGATATCGGGATTACGTGGTCAATTCACTGAATGCCGACAAACCGTACGATCAGTTCCTGACCGAACAACTGGCCGGAGATCTGCTTCCCGAAAACGACAATTTCTCTCAACGCCGAGAGAATCTGATCGCGACCGGTTACTTGGTCCTGGGGCCTAAAGTGCTCGCGGAAGTTGATGAGACCAAGATGGAGATGGACATTGTCGACGAACAACTCGACACGATTGGGCGAGGCTTGATCGGACTGACGTTGGGATGTGCGCGGTGTCACGATCATAAGTTCGATCCCGTCGCACAGAAAGATTATTACGCTCTTGCGGGAATCTTCAAAAGTACGTTGGCGATGGAATCGTTCACGAAGATTGCCAAGTGGAACGAGAATTTGATTGCCACGCCGGAACAGATTGAGCAGAAGGAAAACCACGAAAAACAGATCGCAGAGCAGAAAGAGACCATCAAGAATCTGGTGGCGGCTGCGAAAAAAGAAGTCCCCGAATCGACCGGCGAAACGGTTCCCGCCGACATTGAAAAACGCTTCCCTGAAGAAACGCAAACGAAACTTAAAAAGTTACGGGAAGAACTCAAGCAACTGGAAGAGACGCTCCCCGAATTACCGACGGCGATGGGAGTGAAAGAGGGTGAAATTGCCAATACCCAGGTTCATATTCGTGGAAGTCACCTCACTCTGGGAGACGATGTCCCCCGTCGATTTCCGCTCGTTCTCGCCGGGACAGATCAAACACCGATCCCCGAGACCGATAGTGGTCGTTTGCAATTCGCCAATTGGCTGACGGAAGACGATCACCCTCTCACTTCGCGCGTGATGGTCAATCGTGTGTGGAATTGGCATTTCGGCAAAGGGTTGGTTCCCACCGTCGATAACTTTGGTCTACGAGGGCAACAGCCATCTCATCCCCAACTTCTTGACTGGCTCGCCGTCCATTTTGTCGAACAGGGATGGTCGCTGAAATCACTGCATCGCACCATCATGCTTTCAGCAGCCTATCAACGACAAACTCGTTTTGATGAATCGGCGGCGACCGTCGATCCCGATAATTCACTCTACTGGCGTTACGGCTTACAACGACTTGATGCGGAATCGATTCGCGATGCGTTACTCGCGGTGAGTGGAACTCTGGATACGACGATGGGCGGAAGTTTGGTTCCGGTGAAAAATCGTGAATTCTTTTTCAATCATACCTCCGAGGATAAAGCGAGTTACGAAGATATTCGTCGGCGTTCGATTTATGTTCCCGTCGTCCGCAATCATCTGTACGACATGTTTCAGCTTTTTGATTATACCGATGCCAGCGTGCTGAATGGCAATCGGGAAAGTAGTACGATTGCTCCGCAGGCCTTGATGCTGATGAACTCCGATCTGATGACGAAAATCTCATCCGCCACCGCCGACAGGCTATTGTCCACCGATCTCTCCACAACAGAACGGATCGACCGTTTGTTTGAACTGGCTTATAGCCGACCCGCGGAGGACGCAGAGTCGCAACAGTTACAGAGTTATTTGAAGCAATTGGAAGTTCTCGCCGCTCGCGACGATTCCGACACTCAGCCCACTCACAAAGCCTGGCAAATGATTTGCCAATCGGTGCTTTCATCGAGTGAGTTTTTGTACGTGCGGTAAGAGAGACTGATCCTTCAACAGATTCGATGAACCATGTGGAATTTGACCCGACGACAAATGTTACAGCGTTCAAGTGCCGGCTTCGGGAGCTTGGCATTGGATTCGCTATTGGCAGAAACCGGACAAGGTGCGGAAGCCGGCGTGCTCACTCATCACGCGCCCAAAGCGAAACGGGTGATCTTTCTGTTCATGAAGGGTGGGCCGTCGCAGGTTGATACCTTCGATTACAAACCGCTGTTGCAACGGGACGACAACAAAGACTTTCCGTTCGAAAAGCCTCGTGTCCAATTTGCACCGACCGGCGAACTTCTGGCCTCACCTTGGAAATTCAAAAAGTATGGCGAGAGCGGGATTGAAGTGAGTGAGTTGTTTCCGCATGTGGCCGAGTGTGTGGACGACATGTGCTTCCTCAATTCGTGTCACGGCACGAACCCCGCTCATGGTGGTGCCAGTCTGAAATTACACACCGGTAGCGATACTTTCGTGCGACCCAGTATGGGGTCGTGGGTCACTTATGGATTGGGGACCGAGAACAACAATCTGCCCGGCTTCATTACCATCTGCCCCACTTTGGCGCACGGCGGAACAAAAAACTGGGGCTCCGCCTTTCTGCCCGCCGAACATACGGGGACACCTTTGGGAGTGGCCAGCCAGTCATCGGAAATGGCCCGCGTCAAATACATCCAAAACACGCAACTCAACCAAAAAGAACAGCGGTTGCAACTCGATTTGACGCAAATGCTCAACCGCAATTTGCAAACGGTCACCGGTCCAGATGCCGAATTGGAAGCTCGTATTCAATCGTTCGAACTCGCCTTTCGGATGCAGACCGAAATGCCCGAAGCGTTGGACTTGGAATCGGAATCCGACGCGATTCACAAACTGTACGGCATCGATGAAGAGAAAACCGCCGACTTCGGGCGTCAATGTTTGATGGCCCGGCGGTTTGCCGAACGGGGTGTCCGCTTTGTGCAGGTCACCCACAGTAATACCGAGGTGCAATGGGACCAGCATGGCAATCTGAAAAAAGGTCACGAGCAGAACGCCAAGGAAGTGGATAAGCCGATCGCCGGGTTGTTGAAAGATCTCAAACAACGTGGGCTACTCAAAGACACGTTGGTGATTTGGGGAGGTGAATTTGGACGCACGCCGACCTGTCAGGGGAAAGGGCACGACGGACGCGATCATAACCCGGAAGGCTTTACGATGTGGATGGCGGGTGCCGGCGTGAAGACCGGCATCAAATATGGTGCGACGGATGACTACGGTTATTACGCGGCTGTCGACAAAGTTCACATTCACGATGTCCATGCCACGCTGTTACATCTGCTCGGCCTGGAACACAAACGGCTCACCTATCGTCACGCCGGTCGCGACTTCCGCTTGACCGATGTCGCCGGCCACGTCGTTCACGACATCATTGCGTAAGGTGGTTTCGCTGCTCTTCGATAAAAAGTTCTCATCTTAAGATCTCGGTTTTAGGATCGACCTCCTCATCCGGCCTGTCGGCCACCTTCTCCTCCTCCAAGAGGAGAAGGGATTGATCGGCACGTTCTGATCCTAGTTCGCGTGGGGCTTCAGAGTTAAAGAAAAATCGCTCTAGCCAACTTTCCAGCCTTGCATGCCACCCTCTCCTCCTTTGGAGGAGAGGGACGGGGTGAGGAGGAATGACTTCAGAAACTTGGCTGCGTCTTCTGACTGCGCCAGAAATTACTTAATAATCCTCGCCGTTCAAGCTGCGAATCACCGAGGTCTGCCATGCTTCGAGAGATTTGGTCATCGACTTCACCCGGTCGGGATAATCTTCGGCAAGATTCGTTTCTTCATTGCGATCTTGCTCCAGATTGAACAGGTAATAATCGAACGAGCCTGCGTTCTTCTTTTTTACCGGTTGGCGTAAGAGTTTCCACGGGCCTTCCATCCACGCCGATGAACCGGCGTAATCGTCGAGGGCGTACTGTTTCGTGATGCTTCCCTCTTGAGTCACGTCCACTGCGGGTTTCGCACCGGTTTTCTGTTCCTTCTGTAGAACTTCGAGAAGCTGTTCGGCACGGCGTGGTGTCCCACCGGCGGCATAATCCCAGAACCCGATTGGTTGATTGCGTGCGAACGGTTTTCCTTCGATCAGAGGCAAAATGGAAACGCCGTCGAGAGTGGGTTGCGAGTCGATTTGAATATCGAGCAAGTCGATCACGGTGGGATAGATATCGATAGTGTTACACGCGACATCGGTGATGCGGTTTTTGGAAATGACGCTGGGCCATTCGATGATGGTCGGCACACGAATGCCCCCTTCCCACAATGTTCCTTTCTTGCCCCGCAAACCGCCCGAAGAACCGCGGACACCTTCCGGCCCCTGGGCTCCGTTGTCGCTGGTGTACCACAGCAAGGTCGAGTCGGCGATGCCGAGATGTCCGAGTTGCTTGCGAAGCTTGCCCATGGCGGTATCGATGCCGGTCAGTTCGCCGAGATAGTTGGCTCGTTGTTTGGTTTCGTTGGGGTAGAGGGCCTGATTCTCTTCGCTGGCGATGTGAGGTGAGTGTGGAGATCCAAACCAGATGACGGCCAGAAACGGTTGGTCCTGTTTGACCTGTTCACCGATGAAGTCGAGGGCCGCATCGACGGCGATCATCGAACTTTCTCCCGGATAGCGTTTCACAATTCCGTTATGACTCATCAGTGGATCGTTGTCGTAAAAATTTGGAGCCGACACCCACTCATCGAAACCACTGTTACCGGGAGACGCCGGGCTTTCGGCTCGACACGAACCAAGATGCCATTTTCCGAAATGGCCGCTCGCGTATCCCGCTTTCTTGACGGCTTCGGCAATGGTGACTTCTTGTGGTCGGAGAGTGTTGCCCCACTTGAAACAGCCGAACCGATTCGGATGGCGTCCGGTCATCACGCTCCCACGAGTGGGAGAACAGACGGGAGCCGCGGCATAAAATCGATCAAAACGGAGACCGCTTTTGGACATCGCATCGAGAACCGGAGTTTTGACGACATCGTTGCCGTTGTAACCGACATCGCCGTATCCCTGATCATCGGCCATGCAGAGAATGATGTTCGGTTTGTCGGCGGCGGAGAGAATGTGTGAGGTGGCAAGAATGACGAGAGTGGTGAGTAGAAAACGCATCGGTGTTTGCTCCAAAATGTTGGTGTTCATCACACTTTGGCGCAGCGGTTCTCCTCATGCAAGGAGAATTGGGATGAGAATGACGCTGTGATGAGTATTATTGGTAGCAGTCGAACATGGATGAAAAAATAGTTCGATGCAAAGTCGCCGAGAAACGCAAAAGATCAGAGGCTATTTGATACGGGTGACATATTCTACGCTTGTCGTGGGCATGCGGTGATAAGTGAACCGCGGATTTCGCGGATGACGCAGATAAAACAGAGCCGAAGGCTCGGCGTTAAACCAGCCCAGGGCAACGCCCTGGGTTTTGTGTGAGGTGATTCAATTCAATAGTTCCAACGGAGCGACGCTTGAACTTGATGGCTCCTATTGATCGTCGATCAAACTCTTCATCTTCCACCGATTCCATGCTCAATAGCACTCTCGTCAGGGAGGCCCCTGACCTACAAAATATAAACTTGTCTCGTGTCCATCGCGGGAAAGTCGTTTGCTGCTGAAAGAGTGCCTCAGCCACACTGCTTTCAGAGTGCGCTGATATCATGCCATGATATCGTGAATCAATTCTCCGTGGACGTTCGTCAGTCGGCGTTCGATGCCGTTGTGATAATAAGTGAGCCGTTCGTGATCGATGCCGAGTAAATGTAGAACGGTCGCGTGGAAGTCGTGCCAGTGGACGCGGTTTTCCACAGCCTTCCAACCGATTTCATCACTCTCGCCGTACGACATACCGTGCTTCAATCCGGCTCCCGCCATCCAGACGCTGAAGCCGTACTGATTGTGATCTCGACCCGTACTGAGAACATTGGATCCTGATTGTGTGAATGGCGTGCGTCCGAATTCACTCGTGAAGAGAACGAGCGTATCGTCGAGCATTCCTCGTTGGCGAAGATCTTTGAGCAGGCCGGCAATCGGCTTGTCGATACGACCCGCCTCGCGACCGTGATTTTTGACCATATCTTCGTGGCCGTCCCAATTGATGCGGGGGGAACCGAACGCACCACCGGAAAACAGTTGCACAAAGCGGACACCTTGTTCAAGAAGCCGACGAGAGAGGAGACAGCTTCGCCCAAAGTCGCGCGTTGCTTCTTCATTCAGGCCGTATTGCTCGTGAATCGACTCTGTCTCGCCGTCAATGTTGGTCACTTCGGGGACCGCCAATTGCATGCGGGCGGCGAGTTCGTAACTTTTGATGCGTGCGGTCAGTGCATCTTCTTCGCCGCGTCGTTCGAGATGTTGTTGATTGAGCTGATTGAGTAACTGTCGACTTGCCTTTTCTGTGTTGGCGGAGATGTCTTGTGCAGGAAACAAATCGTTGATGGCCGTTCCCTGCGAGCGAATGACGACTCCCTGATGCTGTGCGGGGAGGAAGCCGTTGCTCCAGTTGATCGAACCGCCGGCGGGAATTCCTCGCTGGTCAGGAATGACAACAAACGCGGGAAGCGAATCGGTTTCGGCCCCCATGCCGTACGACATCCAGGATCCCGTGACGGGGAAACCGTTCAGCCGAAAACCGGTGTTTTCTTGAAACGTGGCCGGTGTGTGGTTGGAGGTTTCGGCAAACATTGATTTGATGACGGTTAATTCATCGGCGACCTCGGCCAGGTGCGGAAACAGTTCGCTGACCCACAATCCGCTTTCACCACGCTGGCGAAATTCCCAATCACTTTTGCGGAGAAGTCCGATTTGACCAAAGAAGACATCCGCTCCGTCGATATTGCCGTATTTCTTGCCGTGATGTTTTTCGAGAGTCGGTTTATGGTCGAGCGAATCGACCTGACTCAACCCGCCGCACAAACAAATATGGATGACCCGTTTTGCGGGTGCCGAGTGATGGGGCCAGGGGTCTTTGGCTTGAGGGAGAGTGCTTCCGGCATTTGTCGCCGTGCCGTCAGCCAGCATCAGCGAGGCGAGGGCAGCCGATCCGAGCCCGTGACCGGTCCACGACATGAAGTCGCGTCGGTTTGGCTGAAATGTGGGGAGTTCAGTTGTCATCGAGTCATTCCGCGAACAGGAACTCGTTCGTGTTGAATAAAATTCGGGCCAGTGAAGGTAAGCCGTGTTGTTCGACAAACGGGACAGCCAGCGTCAACTCTTTTGCATTCGGTTTTCTTTGCAAGACCCACTGATAGGCGGATGTGACGTTTGCAGCTGACGAGGGGAG
>Ga0055584_100001296_pt1 | contig 24508 bp, 29 predicted proteins | sample OSDHelmetaG_FD_58716 | JGI IMG/M metagenome (GOLD analysis project Ga0055584, IMG submission 58716) | Pelagic marine sediment microbial communities from the LTER site Helgoland, North Sea, for post-phytoplankton bloom and carbon turnover... | ecosystem: Environmental > Aquatic > Marine >...
CCCCTACATTTGTCACGAGTCTAAAGCCATTATCCTCTATACCATTTTCATTAGTATATTTTTCAATAGCACTAAAAACTTGGTTGAGTTGAGAAGAACTTAATCTAACCATTTGATTTATATTTTCAGAATGAGTTTTATGGATAAAAAGTAAATGGGTTTTGGCCTGTGGGTTTATATCTTTAAAACCAATAACGTTACCATCTTCATATATTATTTCTGCATCAATTTCTTTTTTAAAAACTTTACAAAATAAACAATCAGTCATTTTTCCTCACTCATTTACTCTAGAAATAGAAACGCCTAAACCCTTAAGCTTATCATCTATTTTTTCATAACCGCGATCAAGGTGGTAGACACGTTGAATCTCAGTTTTTCCCTCGCATGCTAGGGCGGCCAATATTAATGCTGCAGATGCACGAAGGTCTGTGCACATAATAGGGGCCTGTTCAAGTTTCTCAACGCCCGTAATAATAGCAGTGTTTCCTTTCAACTCTATTTTTGCGCCAAGTCTTTTAAGCTCAGGAACGTGCATAAATCTATTTTCAAATATTTTTTCCGTTATAACAGATGTTCCCTGAACCTTAGTACAAAGGGCCATCAACTGGGCCTGACCATCAGTAGGAAAACCGGGATAAGGTGCTGTTTCGACTGAGATACCTTTAAGCTCGGAGCGAAGAACTTTAATCCCATTATCTGAGACCTCAAATTGTGCATTCATTTTTTTAAGAGTTTCAATAACAGCATCAAGATGAGAAGGAACAAAGCCTGTGATCTCAATCTCACTATTGGTAATTAAAGCGCCCATTATATAAGTTAAGGCCTCGATTCTATCTCCAATGGCCTCGTATTCAAGTTCCTTAAGCTCACTAAGTGGACGTCCTATTATTGTAATGGTCGAAGAGTTCAGTCCTTTTATTTGAGCTCCCATTTTAATCAAAAAGTTACCTAGGTCCTCAATCTCAGGCTCAAGGGCGGCATTCTCGATAATGGTTGTTCCCTCTGCTCCAACGGCGGCCATCATAAGGTTTTCTGTAGCACCAACACTGGGAAAAGGCAGAACACATTTGGCCCCTTTAAGTCCCTCTGTTGTGGCGTAAACATATCCACTTTCTAATTCAATCTTGGCCCCCATTTTCTTTAGGTTTTCAAGATGAATATCAATTGGTCTAGCACCGATAGCGCAGCCACCTGGTAGAGAGACCTTGGCCTTTTTAAAACGCGCAAGAAGTGGGCCTAGCACCAATATTGAGGCCCTCATCGTTTTTACTAGATCATAGGTGGCCTCATGCCCATTAAATTCAGAAGTATCATAAATGGTTTTATTACCTTCTATATTTATTTCCACTCCAAGATTGGATAAAAGTTTATTAATGGTAATAATATCTCTAAGCTCGGGAAGGTTTATAAGAGTTGTTTTATTGGGGTTTAATAGTACTCCGGCAATAATGGGTAAATAAGCATTTTTGGCCCTAGAGACTCTTACACTTCCATTAAGCTTTGCTGGCCCATCTATAAAAAGCTTATCCATTATTATTCCTTCGTTAGGCTTAAAAAGCGCTCTGCCCCAGTTAAGTCCTTAAGGACATGGGCCTCATTGAAACCACATTTAAGGGCAAGTGCTTTAAGAGCTTGGAGGTGATTTTCATGACCTTCCATTAAAAGTGAGCCTTGGTTCTTTAATTTTTGGTGCGCTTGATGAAAAAAGGTTTCATACCATTTTTCATATTCATCATCTTCAATAAACAAGGCCAGTTTGGGTTCATATTTTAGTGTTTGGGAGTGAACTCCATCAATATCCTCTTTCGCTTTAATATAAGGCGGATTAGCAACAATCAGATCTTGCTGTTCTAAATCACCGTCTAATTTATCCATTTGTTTAAAAGAACAACGACTTTCAGGGTGAATAGAAAATTGATGAAGATAATAGTTTCTTTGGGCAACTTCTAAAGCTTTACTATCGATATCTGTAGCGACAACGTTAAGTGAAAAGTCACACTCTGAAAGAATCGATAGCGCCACAACTCCTGAGCCTGTACAACAATCAAGAAGGTTCAGTTTTCCCTTATGAGATCTTTTTTTAAGATATAAGATGGCCATTTCGACCAAGGTTTCTGTTTCACTTCTTGGAATAAGTACATCTGGAGTGACATAGTAGCGAGAGTTATAAAAATAGCAGTGGCCTTGAATATATTCCAAAGGAACGGCCTTTTTAACTTTTTCTAGAAATGATATTGAGGGAGAAGTTTCTCCTTCAAGAAAGGGCGACTTAAAAAACTCGTCTTGATCAAGAAACCCATGAGAGTATTCTTCAAGCTCTCTTTTAAGACGATGTAACGTTAAACCGGGGTAATTTTCTAAAAGAAATTCTTTTTCATTGTCATAGAACTTTTTGGCCAAAGATGCGTAGCTTTCCATGAATTACTCATCCTGACCTTTAAGAAGCTCAGCTTGATTGTGAGCTATTAAAGCATCTGTAACGGCCGCTAATTCGCCTGCTACAATTCGATCAAGATTATATAGTGTAAGACCTATCCTATGATCAGTTACTCTTCCTTGTGGGTAATTATAAGTTCGTATTCTCTCTGAACGATCTCCACGTCCAATAAGAGATCTTCTTTCTTCAGCTTCAGATGACTGGGCCTCTTGAACCATTTTATCGTAAATTCGGTTTCTTAGAATTTTTAAGGCCTTTTCTTTGTTTTTAAGCTGTGACTTTTGATCCTGGTTGGCCACTTGAATACCTGTGGGGATATGGGTAACTCTTACGGCAGAGTCTGTTGTATTTACTGACTGACCACCAGCTCCACCTGAACGATACACATCAACACGCACTTCATTCATATTCAGCTCAAACTCAACATCATCAACTTCAGGCATAACAGCAACAGTAATGGTAGAAGTATGGACTCTCCCCTGACTCTCTGTTTTTGGTACTCTTTGAACGCGGTGAACTCCGGATTCAAACTTCAATTTTGAATACACTTTATCGCCTGATACACTAATAATAACTTCTTTAATTCCCTCATCACCACCACTCAAAGAGACGACCTCAGTTTTAAAGCCAAGGCTTGAGCAATAGTTTTGATACATTCTAAGAACATCCCCCACAAAAATAGAGGCCTCATCTCCACCTGCACCGGCCCTAATTTCAACCATAACGTTTTTGTCATCAAGGGGGTCTTTGGGAAGAAGAAGTATTTTAAGTTCGCTTTCAATATTTGGAAGTCTTGACTCAATTTCGGAAATTTCTTCCTTGGCCATGTCTCTCATGTCCTCATCTTTTTCATTTTTGAGAACATCTTTAGCCTGAGTAAGTTCGTCCTTAATCTTTTTATATTCTTGATAAGCTTGAACCACGTCCTCTATTGAGGAGCGTTCGCTTGAAATCTTTTTAAACTCAGATTGGCGATCATAAAGGCTAGGATCAGCTAATTTTTCTGTTAGCGTCTCATACCTTCTTACAACAGCTTCAAGCTTATCAAACATTCCCATATAATTAACCGTTCATTGATTCCATGAACTCATTATTTGATTTGGTTTTTGTAATTCTAGAGAGCATAAACTCCATAGAATCAACCGTATTCATGGGGTGAAGAACTTTTCTTAGAACATACATTCTTTGTAGGTCAGTATCATTCATAAGAAGATCTTCTTTTCTTGTTGAAGATTTGTTGATGTCAAGACATGGGAAAATTCTCTTTTCAAGAAGTTTTCTATCAAGTTGAATCTCAGAGTTACCTGTACCCTTAAATTCCTCAAAAATAACTTCGTCCATTCTTGAACCTGTATCAATTAGTGCAGTAGCGATAATTGTTAAAGAACCACCTTTTTCAATATTTCTTGCTGCTCCAAAAAATCTTTTTGGTCTATGAAGAGCATTTGAATCAACACCACCTGATAGAATTTTTCCTGATGGAGGAACAACAGTGTTATATGCTCTGGCCAGTCTTGTGATTGAATCAAGAAGGATAACAACGTCTCTTTTAGCTTCAACAAGCCTCTTTGCTTTTTCTAAAACCATCTCGGCCACTTGTACGTGTCTGTTGGCCGGTTCATCAAAGGTTGAAGATACAACTTCTGCATCAACACTTCTTTTCATATCTGTAACTTCTTCTGGTCTTTCATCAATCAGAAGAACAATCAAAACAGCATCTTTATGATTAGATGTTATAGCATTGGCCATCTCTTTTAAAAGTTCTGTTTTACCAGCTTTAGGTGGAGCAACGATCAAACACCTTTGCCCAAATCCCTGAGGAACAAAAAGATCAATAATTCTGGTTGAGAATTTTTTATCTTTGAACTCTAGATCGATTTTTTTATTAGGGTAAAGAGGGGTTAAGTTTTCAAAAAGAACTGTTTTTTTATGTTCTTGAGAAGTCTGCTTATTGATGGAGTTAACCTTAAGTAAGGCAAAATATCTTTCCCCATCTTTTGGAGGTCTAATTTGACCTTCTGTTGTATCCCCTTTTCTAAGACCAAATTTTCTAATTTGGCTTGGGCTAACATATATATCATCGGCACCAGGAAGGTAGTTATAACCAGGTGATCTTAAAAAGCCGAAACCATCTGGTAGGATTTCTAAAACACCACCACCGTAAATTTCTTCCCCGATTTCGGCCTTGGACTTGAGAATTGCAAAAATAAGCTCGTGCCTTCTCATTGAACCTGGGTTTTCAATTTTCATTTCGGTAGCAAGTTCAGTTAATTCTTCGATACCTTTTTCTCTTAAATCATTTAGATGCATTAAAATAGTCTCCTAAAGAAAATTTTATGTTGGATTTGGTTCCACGGTTGCAGTTAACCCGGAACAAAAGTGATAAATATTGATTATTCTCCTAACTAAAACATCATTTTTAATTGTATGGAACTAAATATTGGTGATGCTGGTTGGAAAGCCTGTTTACGCAGTAAATATCAGCTTTTGCGATCATCTTGTCAAGCACCTTTTACTGTAAGTTTTCAGTTGTTTAACCTCATAAAAACCGATAAAGATGCATGTGCATTTATCTCAATTTGAAAACTTTAAAAAATTCCTTTCAAAAAACATCCTTGGAATAGACTTTGGAACAAAGGTTATTGGGCTTGCTACCTTCTGCCCAGGTAATGACCCATTTCCGACACCTTATGGAAGGGTTATTTCGCAAGATAGAAAGTCTGATATTTCAGAGATCCTCAAAATAGTGTCCCTTGAGAATATTGAACTGATAGTCATCGGTCTTCCTAAGTTTTTAGATGGGAAAGAAACGAAAATGAGTAAAATTGTTGAAAAGTTTGGTAAAGATTTGAGCAAAAACCTACCCGATATGGAAATAACTTATCAGGAAGAGACTTTGAGCACCAAAGAAGCGGAACAAAGGATGCTCAATTCTCCTCGTTATAACTTCAAAATTGACCCTAAACAAATTGACGCGGTAGCTGCCTCCATCATCTTAGAGGAGTTCATTTGCGCACTATAACAGATCGAAGTATCCTTAAAAAATGAAAAATAAAATCTTAATATTTTTTGTCTTTGCCCCTTTACTTGCCTTTGCTTTGGCCGGTGTTAGAGTTTATTACCAGATTAATTATTGGACTTATGATGGGCCCACGACCATTTTCACTATTAATAAAGGTGAAGGGTTCTCAAGGATTAATGCAAAGTTAAAGTCCAAAGGCCTCATACCTAGCGCTAAAATTTTTCATCGCTATAGTCAATTTAAAGATTTACTAGAAAAGTTTAAGCAAGGTGATTACGAAATTAAATCAGGTATGACTATGCAAGAAGTCCTTGATTTACTCATATCCGGCAAATCCATTACGACTAAAGTGACAATTCCTGAAGGTAAAAATATCTACGAAATCGGTAAGATTTTAGAAAGTAACAAAATACTTACTTACGATGATTTTATAAAGGCCGCTAAAAATTCTAATTTAGTTGCTTCAATGGGGATTGAGGGTAAAACATTTGAGGGCTATCTCTACCCTGAAACATATATGCTTTCTAAAAACTCTCTGGCCACAGACGTCATCTCAACTATGGTACATACCTTTAAGAAAAAAACTAAAGGGCTTGATCTAAGCTCTTCCCCTTTTGATTTTCATTCTTTAATTATTTTGGCCTCTATTGTTGAAAAAGAAACAGGGGCCAAAGAAGAAAGGCCTGATATTGCCGGTGTATTTCTTAATAGAATACGTAAGAAAATGAGGCTTCAATCTGACCCTACGACTATTTATGGAATCTATGAAAACTTTAATGGGAATCTTAGAAAGAAGCACCTTCTTCAAAAGACCCCATACAATACATATAGAATAAACGGGCTACCACTTGGGCCAATATCGAACCCTGGCCTTGAGGCCATCAGGGCCGTCCTTTACCCTTCACAACATAATTACCTCTATTTTGTAAGTAAAAATGATGGAACCCATATCTTTACTTCTACTTATAGAGAGCATCTAAATGCCGTCAAAAAGTGGCAGCTTACCTATAAAAATAGGGCCGGCAAAAGCTGGCGAGACCTCAAGCAAGATTAATAATCTAGTCCATTCTTTCTAAGGTGAACTTTAGATTTGGAATCATGATGTACATAACTTTGAATAACTTCTGCTATGACAATTTCATGGTCTCCAGGCTTAATAGACTCTTTAAAGGTACACTCAATTGTTGAAAGAGCATCTTTAATTAAAATCCCACCATTTTCAGAAACTTCATGATTAATTTCACCAAAAGGACCTTGTCCAGGAGCGTAACCTTTCCAAAAGTGTCTTAAAAATGATGTTTCCTGTTCACCAACAACATTAACAGTAAAGGCCCTACCTGATTTGATGGTTTCATAACCTGGTCGATCTGGGTTAACGGCCAAGGCAACAAGTAGAGGGTTAAATGAAACTTGCTGAACCCAACTGGCAAGGTATCCATCTTTTTGACCATCTTCAGACTGGGCACAGACTATAAATAGACCTGAGGGAATATGGCCTACGGCAGCAGCTATTTCTTTATTACTCATAATTTTCATCCTTTATTCAGTATTCTAAATACCTATATTTAATAGAGGATGAAATGAAAAGGGCAATATTTTTCTATTGTGCGGAGCGCACTAACAGGGATAAAATGGAGTATTAACTTTTGTTAAGGAACCATCATGAAGAAGACAGAACTAGAAAAATACAAAAATCTTCTCCTCAAAATGAAGGCCGGCATACTTAATGGCGGGATCTTAAAGTCCCAAGAAGGCCTTACTATTGCTTCAGAAGACTTGGCCGAAGATGGTGACATTGCTACATGTGTCATTAACCAAGAAATATCTTTTAGCATGAAGGAAAGAGAGCTTAATAAACTCCGCAATATTGAAGAGGCACTCCAAAGAATCGAAAATGGAAATTATGGGGCCTGTGAGGAGTGTGATGAGCCTATTAAGGCCAAGAGGCTAGAAAATCAGCCTTGGGCAACTCTTTGTATTGTTCATGCCGAAGATAAAGAGCGTGAAAATAACAAATTCTCAAGAGTCGCTTAGAATATCCTTATAAATTCTACTATCTCCCTTGATTACTTAGGACAAATTCCTATACTCCCTTAGATTTTACATTTAAGGGAGAAGTCATGAAAAATAAGCTCATTTGCATTGTTTTTGCTCTAGGTTTTCTAGCGGCCACTATCAAGCCTGTTAAGGCCTTCACTGTAAATGCTCATGTATGGTGGAATCAGCTTCAAGCTATTGCTACTGTTCATAATGTATTTCCTAGAGCGATTATCTGTACTGGTCAGGCCAAAGGACTTACGGCAAGTGGAATACCACTTTTTAGCTATATGAATGGTCATGTAATTATGCCTGGTCACTTTGGTAAAATAAACGTCTTTACTAACGTTTATGATCCTTTTGTAAGTGCTGTGGCGTTTGTTAATTGCAATTGGCTTTAAAACTCATAACCAGTTTCTTCTGCATATTCATTCATAGACATTTCGCTCAGGGTATTTCCATTAGTAGAAATACTTTGAGCAACTTCATTTGTTTGAATTTCACTTAAGTCTTCAGTATCGGGGTAATCGTTAAGACGAGAAGTAATCTCAGGTGGAGGAATTATATTCATCTCCTGCTCTTCTAAGGCCCTTTGCCTCTGCTCTATTGCCTCATTTTGAAGGACTTCAAATGATTTTTCATAATCATCTTTTTCGGCATAACTATCAATCTCTTCAAAACTCATATCCGACTCTGGAGTGAAATAAAAAACACTACCGATGAGTGGACCTGTTGCGAACCTTAAATGCCATTGATTATCACGTGCCCTAATAAATAGACCGGCCGTTAATTGCTCATCAATTTCGGCCATAAAGTTTCCGACCTCACTAACTGGGGTAAAGGGAATATTAATATTTACCTCTTGGCCTGTAGATGGGTTTAACTTAAGATTTATATCGAGAAGGCCATCTCCTATAAAACGTAAACTTCCAAAGAAGCTCTCTTTATTCAAACCTTGTCCCCATTTGATCGAATTAAGAGCGTGGGTCATAACCATAGAGATATCAATCTCTGGTTCAAGGCCTTCTTGTTGTTTAGGTGCCTCTTTTTTTACAACCTCTTTAGGTTTGGGTACCTCTTTTTTAGGTTTAGGTTCCGAGGCCATTATTCTTTTATACTCTTTGACTCCTAAATCATCGAGCCTTACAACAAGCTCAACATTGGCATCCCCTCTATTTTGAAGAACAGGATAGTTAGAAAAAAGGTCATAGGCCGCCAATAAGACTAGGGATAGGCTTAGAAGAAGGTATCCATTAAGTACTGAAAAGAAATCTTTCACAATGTCCTTATCGGCTCATATTGTACATTTTTAATCAGAATTGACTAAATTTTGGTGGGCCCTTCTTGGCCCTTTGGGGTCTAAGCCCTCAATTTCACGTTGGCTTAACTGGCACAGGTATTGCTTTATTATAAGCAAGCCTTGGACCGAACTACGGTTTTAAGGTAGAAATGCCTATCAACCAGGAAGGATGATGTGAAAGGAAAAATTAGGAATTTAGACATGAAACTTTTTATGGGAGTTCTAGCTTTAATTTTATTAAGCTCAGTTGTACTAGGCCAAGAACTCACTGTTGCTCAATACCTCGAACTTAAAGAGGCAAGAGCTCAATCAAATCAATTTCTCAATCAAGAGCAAATCCAAACCCCTTACTCAAGTTGGGGTATAGGTCCAATAAACCTATTAAATGCCTTGAAAGTTTATCGAAAAGTAAAAGAGCCTATCGTTGCTATTATAGATACTGGAATTGATAACACCCACCCATTTTTACAAAAGAATATTATTACCTTAGATGGTAGAGCAACGGCCTCTAATTATGGGTTAGACTTTTCTAAAAAAGAATTTGAAGACTCTCATAAAAGGCCAATGGATGTGAATGGTCATGGAACTCATGTAACGGGTATTGTGAAAAGTATAAACTCAGGTGTTAAGATCCTTCCCATAAAGTATTACCGTGCTCAGGCCAGTGGCCAAGACAACCTTCAGGCCACAATAGAAGCACTTGAGTATGCTGTGAATAATAATATCCCTATTATCAATTACTCTGGTGGCGGCCCTCAGGCATCAGCAAGAGAGCTAAAGGTTCTAAGAAAGGCCAGAGATAGAGGAATCCTTATTATTGCAGCGGCAGGGAATAATCGAAGTAATCTTGATGTGCCTGGAAATAGCTATTACCCGGCCAGCTATGGTTTAAGTAATGTTATCTCTGTAGGTGCTTACACAAAAGATCTTGCTCTTTTTCGCTCATCCAATTACGGAAGAACTACAATCGATATCATGGCCCCGGGTCATGAAATTAAATCAAGTGTTCCCAATAAAAGAGCTGGTTATTTATCTGGCACAAGCCAGGCCACTGCCTTTGTAACTGGTGTTGCAAGTTTAATAAAATCTAATTTCCCTGGACTTAAGGCCCAAGAGATTAAAAAGATCATTATTAGTTCGGCCAAGAAAGAGACCCAGTTTTTAAGCTTATGTAAATCTGGTGGCCGTTTAGATGCTTTTAATGCTCTTTTAGAGGCCAAAGAATATACGAGAGAAAAGAGGGCCATCCAAAAGATTGCTTCTCATCCCTAGTATTAAGAAAGCTATAACAATAAGAAGAAGCCACTTCTTATCAAAACTCTTAGAATTTGAAACTAAATGAACGGACTCAAAACAATCTCTTGTTTTGGGTCCATTATAAGTATTTTTAAACAGCTCTAACTCTTTGGAGAATGACTTTTGAAGCTTAGAACAAGACAGTTTTTCAGCGATAATTTGCCTTGCTTCTTGAACCAAAAGAAAACGTTCTTTTTTAGTAAGCCTATAAGAGTTTTCTAAAAAGTTTAAAATATCTTTTAAACGCCAGCTCAGTTTTTTATGGAGTTTAATAAATTCTTTAAATCTTGATTCTGGGATTAATAAAATATTAAAAATCTGAAAGCGCCTTTTTTCAAAAAAGTACTCATTCATCAGATTATAATAGCTCTTTTCATCATCAGGGGTGAGGATATGTCGTTTTGAGAAATCTAGTCCACAATCCTCACATTTTTTATTATCAACATAATAGGAGTGACACTCAGGACATTGTTTAGGCACGATACGAACATCTTTGAGAATTGGCCTTAATGCTGTGTTTTGAGTTTCCATCATTATTTATGCTACATGATTGGCAATCTTCAATAAAGAGAATAATATACGCATAGTGAAATCAATTTTATTATGCCTGCTCGCAGGGTTTATATACGCATTCGGTTTTCCCCTTACCTGGGCGCCTTCTTTTTTCCTTATGCCCATTTTGGGAATGGCCCTTTTCATGTCCCAATTCCAAGTTTTTAATCAAAAAAAGCAGTATCATTTTGGTAAGGAAATTTTGTGTTTCTTTGCTTTCTCTTTTTCTATCTATTTATTTGGTTATTATTGGATACCTTATACAATGCAAGAGTTTGGAAACATCGCCTTTCCTTTAAACTATCTTGTTGGTTCCCTTTTCACTCTCATAGCTCTTCCTCAATATCTTATATTTTTTATTTTATATTATTTCCTTAAAAAAAATATCAAGTCCCCCATCTCACTTTATTTATTGGCCTTCATCCTAACTTGCTTTGATTACTTTACCCCTCAACAGTTTCCTGCTCATATTGGACATAGCTGGATACAACTTGGGTCTCATTTAAAGCTTGCTCAAATCTTTGGCTATTCAATTTACTCATTTACCAGCTATTGGGCGGCCCTTGGCCTGCTTCAATGGTTTACCCAAAAAAAGCTTCATTGGGCCAGCTTTGCTAATTTAGCAATTGTTCTTATTCTGAGCTTTTCCTTGCCAATAAAACCTTCAGCTAAAAACTCTCAGACCACACAGATAAGAATGGTACAGGCCAATATTGGAAACTTTCTCAAAGTTGATAGTGAAAAAGGTGGAGTTGTATCACGGCAGGTAGTTGATAAAAGATATTATAAACTCAGTACTAAAAAATCTGATAAACCTCTAGATCTTATCATTTGGCCAGAAACCAGTTACCCTAGACTGCTTAGTTCTTCCATGCTTGAAAAAGCACCTCATCTACTTCCTAGAGTTATAAAAAGAGTCTCTGAGCTTACAGGGGCCGAAATCTTTTTTGGGGGATATGATAGAAACTCAAAGGCCAAAATGTTTTCTCAATTTGAATCTGAGTATAATACGGGCTTTTTTCTAGATGATCAGGGAGTGCTTAAAGATTATTATCACAAAATTAAGCTCATACCATTTGGTGAAGGTCTTCCCTTTGGCGCCCTTAACGAATCACTCAGTAGATATCTAACAAATATTTCCTTTTTTGCTAAAGGAGAGCGCTATCCCCTTTTTAAAACAAGAAAAGATATCCCTTTTATAAATCTTATTTGCTATGAAATTCTTTTTCCTCGTTTTGTTCTCAATTTTTTAAACAATGTTAAACAAAAGCCTCAATTCATCATCAATCTTACCAACGACTCCTGGTACGGTGACACTTCTGAACCATATCACCACCTTCTTTTATCTAAGTGGAGAGCAGTTGAGCTCGATCTCGCAGTTGTCAGAATGACTAATACAGGAATAAGCTCTGTGATTTACCCCGATGGATCTGAAAGCAGAAGAACGGGAATTTACTCGCAGGAAAACCTGGATCATGAATTGATAACTTATAACTCCCCAAAAACTATTTATCAAAAACTTGGGTTTCTATCGCTCACAATTTTAGTTATATTGATTGGCTTGGTTGGGAAGCTACTGAAGAGGTCGTAAAGCCTTCTTTAAGTAGGTCATGTAATCTAATAAACCCCACAAAACTTCCCTTTTCGATAACAGGAACAATATTAAGAGGTCTATTTCTATTTTCCATCACTTTAAGCGCCATTAAGGCCGAATCATGAGGGGCAACAGAAATAGGATTTTTATTCATTATATTTTTTAAAGGAGTTTTAATGGCCATTTCACCTTCGGAAACAAAGGTTCTTCTAATATCTCCTTCAACTATCATTCCCTTAAAATCTTCACCATCCATAATGGCCAGACCACCAAGTGGGGACTTGCTCATTTCAAAGATGGCCTCATATAGAGTTTTATCCTGATTAAGAGTAGGACATTGTTCTCTAGCGACCATAAGATCTTTAACCTTCATTTTTAGGCTTTTACCTAGCATTCCACCTGGGTGGTTTGAAGCAAATCCCTCACGTGAAAGTCCCACCATCTTTTGAAAGACAATGGCCATCATATGTCCCATGGCCAGTGTTAGAGTAGAGCTTGTTGTCGGTGCCTGATCATTTAAACAGGCTTCCTTAGAAACAGAGCAATCTAAAACAAGTCCACATTTTTTAGCAATTGGTGAATTGATGTTACCAACTAATCCGATGAGTTGGGCCTCACTCACAGGAAGATGTCCAATAAGCTTGAGAACTTCTTCTGTGTTACCACTTTTAGAAAGAAGAACAACACAATCCTCGCTGCCAACACGGCCAAGGTCGCCATGTAAGGCCTCAATTGGGTGTAAGAAAAAAGATTTTAAACCTAGTGAAGCAAAAGTAGCCGATAAACTCTCTCCTAGCAGTCCCGATTTCCCAACACCACAAAATATAAGATTTCCACCTCTTTGCTTGAGTGAGTCTAGTTGATCAACAACTTTCATGACAGTTTCATTATCTAGTCTCCGGGCCGCTTTTTTAATAGAGTCAGAGGCGAGGGTAAGAACTTCTTGTGCTACACAGTAAAAATCATTCATAACTTGTTTTTAACATTGGAAAAATTCTTTCTCAAGCTTTGGTTGTTTAAATAAGAAGAACTAGGCTAAACTATGACTATGAAAGTCTTATTATTATCAATGATTTTAACTCTGACATCATGCTCCTCATATCAGGAGTTTCAGAATATCGCCAATGAATATGAGATGCCCTCTCAGGTATTTAAGGCAGATTTCACCCAAACTTGGCAATCGGTTTTACAAGTTATGCAAAAGTATGACTTGGCACTCCAAGATCAGGCCAGTGGTGTTATTAAAACGAGATGGATCGATAATACCTCTCAGCTCAATTTTGAGGATAGTTTTGGTGGAAAAAATTCAGTTAAGGCCGCTAAGTTTAAGCTTGTCATTAATGTTGTGAAGGGATTTAGGGGACGAAGAGAAGTTACTCAGGTTACCTTATTTAAAAGACAAATGGTTGAAAAAGACTTTCTTCAAGGGTGGAAAGTTATCCGTACGGACGGAATTCTGGAAAAAACAATTCTCTACAGAGTTGAACGTAATATTTTAATCGATAATAAGCTCAAGCGTATTGAAGGAAAAATGAATAAGGCTAGTCTCTAGAGTAGCTTCTCCAGAACGTTCTTCTTTTCGAAATAGAACCATGAGGACTTTTTTGACCTGTAATCTTTTCTAAAGAGTATTCGATCTCAGGAAAGATATCACTATACTTATCTGCAACCGCCAGCTTCAGAAGAGAGCTTTTAGCATTTTCATACTTCAAATCACCTACGGCCTTTACGACTTCCTTAATTATATGCCCTCTGACATTTCCTTTTGTCTTAGACTGATAATAATTTTGGGAATCAAAGAGCATTTTCCATACATGAGGAGCAAACTTATTCAATTTGAAATGAAGGATATTATCAAGGGCCTGAGATCTCACCAAAAGAGATTTATCCTTAAGTAGTCCAGCATACTCTTGTCCATATTCATTTGCACTAAGTGATAAAAGTGTCTTAAGTGAAGATAATCTTAAAACCCAGTTCGGGTGTTCAAGATATTTAACAAGTAATGGTTTCGACTTGGACCCCATGATTCTACCAATAAGAAACATTGCGGCCCATCTATTTTTATCTGGATAATCTGAAGATTTAATAACACTAAGAAGAGTTCCAATCGCCTTACCTTTAAGTTCAAGAGTGTTCTTTTTTAACTGCTCAAACTTTTGAGGCTGATTCGTATAATCTTTTTTAAATTGGTTTAAAAGACTTCCATAGCAAGTGGAGGAAAATAAAAAAAATAACAGAAGGAATTTCATATTCGATTAGCCTAGCATCTTTTCAAATTCACTTAAGAGCTCTTCAGCCGATTTTTCTTCACCGCCTTCCTCTTTTTTAGCAGGCTCTTCTGCAGCGGCCTCTGCTGTTTCTTCTGCTGGGGCCTCAGACTCCTCTATCGCAGCAGCTACGGCCTCTTCAACATTTTCCTTAGGTTCTTCCTCGGCCACTGGCTCGGCTTCTGGCTCTGCCGCTGGTGCTGCCCCGCCACCTGCGAGTTGATCCTTAAGCTCTTTGTTTTCTTTTTGTAACCTTTTAAGGTCTGCTAAGTCTTCTTCAATAATGGCATACTCTCCAAGCCTATCTTGAAGGTCATCTCTTTCTTTCGTCACAGATTCTAATTGACCTTTTATCTCACTATCGTCACCACCTGCTTCTGAAGCTGCTGCCAAAGCATCTTGAGCAGCTTTTAGTTCAGAGGCCAGTTGATCCTTCTCACTTGTTAAAGCTTGGATTTGTTCACCTGAATCGCCCGACGAGGCCAAGGCCTGTGCCTCCTGCAACTTTTTCTCAAGGTCAATAATGGCCTGATCTTTTTCTGATAGCTGACCTTTAATAGAAGAAATCTCCGCCAACTTTTGATTCAATTGTTCTTGAAGTAAAGAGCTATCAACTCCACCTGAGCTTAGATCTTGTACTGGTTTTACAGAGGGAATACCCTGCCCTATTTCTAGGCCACCACCTCTAAATAAAGAATCTTTAAGGGAAGTAGAGTTTTGAATAATCGTATCTAAATAGTTTTTAACGACACTTGCTGGAATCTGGTGAGAAAGGTTTTGAAACTTTCTTCTATTGTGGGCCCAAATTCCCATAAATATAACCAACACAAAAGTTGTTAATATTATTGAAATCAAAAGGATATCTCCGGTCGAATTCGTTACCACCGCTAATGTATCTGAAAGTAGTCTTTCAAGTATATCCATTTAACCTCCCCCATCCATGGAAACAGTTACCTTGACTCACTAAATTATAAATCTGGCATGGATAAAACGCAACAAAAGAGCTTTTAGATTTTCATTTAAGGCTATAATATTTCAAATAAATTAATAAATGAGGTGATTATAAGAACATTATTTATGATAGTCTGTCTATTGTACTCAACTAATGGGTTCTCGATGTACTCAGATACTCTTGAGTTTAGCCATAAAGCTTCTTCTGTTGGGGAGGCCTGTAGCTCAAGTAGAGGCCGTGGGCAAAGAAAAGCAGAAAAGGTATGTGTTTCAAAGGGCCTAAAGTTTAACTGGAACAAGACGAAATTTGGTGAATGTGAGCATGAAAAACTAGGTCCTAAAGAGTATGAAGCAACTTGGAATATCAAATACGTCTGCTCTGAAAAAAATTAAGTTAGAAGCACATTCTTCATTTGCCTATGAATTTTCCCCGAGGCAACTAAGATGCTTTTATCAAATGGGTTAAATGTTTCGCCTTTATAGTTACTCACTTGAAGGTTGCTTTCCATGCAAATAATACTGGAAGCGCTCACATCCCATGGGGCAAGTCCAGCTTCCCAAAAGCCATCGAAAATCCCCTCGGCCACATAGCACATATCTAGAGCGGCACTACCGAGCCTCCGTACCCCTCGGGCCTTAGAGAGCATATCATTAAACTTTTTAAATTCTCTTTTATAGATCTTGCCTTTTTCTGATGAAAAACCTGTCACCAATAAACAATCTTTTAATTTAGATTTTTTATAAGGGTCTAACTTTTTCTTTTTACCGATTCCTTTATTGGTCAATATTCCTTTAAAGGCCCCTTTTGACTTTGTTGCAAAAAAGCACTCTGCTGTTTCAGGCCTATAAACTAATCCTAAAGTAGGCTCACCATAATGAAGTAAACCAATACAAACAGCATAGTAACCAAATTGATTTAGATAGTTGGTTGTTCCATCAAGTGGGTCCACCACCCAGCACCATGGAATATCTCCGAACTTTTTCATAGCAGATCTTGAGCTACCAAAACTCTTATAACTTCCCTCTTCACCAAGAAACTCATGTTCTGGAAAATTATTTAATAGGAGTTTACGAATCAATTCCTCTGATTCAATATCCGCTTTACTAACCAGGCCTTGGGCCTCTTTCGTACTAATTTTTAAACTTCTAAGACCTTTTGCTCTTTTTTTTAGACCTTCACCGGCCAAATAAGCGATAGAAGAAACTTGTTTTAAACACTTATTATAATTCATCATCGTCACTTTCTTGGCTATCTATCTCCGCAGATGAAACAGGTATCGTATATTCTTCAGAGAACCAATGACCTAGATCTACCATTTTGCATCGTTCACTACAAAATGGACGAAATTTACTCTCATAATAATTAAACTCTTTTTTACAGTGAGGACATTTAATTATCTTTTTCTTCATCTTATTGTTCCCTTGTCTAAAACGAACTGGTTATATTTTTTCTTTATTTCATCAGTCAAAGAGAATTGATAAGCACCTATTTGGGTCACATTCTCAATTCCTCTGACACTATTACAAGTCATCGCGTATTTAAATTTTGATAATTCAGAAAATGAAATAGGCCTTTGTTCAAAATCAAAAATGCCTTTTATTTTCTCAATGGTAATTCCCTGAAAGATAAGCTCCGAACTAGGAATGACGAGTTTTTTTCCATCATAAAAGAAAATATTTCTTATACTCGTCTCCAACACTAGATCATGTTTATCCAATTCAAGAGCATCATCAAACCCTTCTTTTTGCGAAAATTCTAATTGCCTTAAACGATACAAATAATTTCCGTGTTTAATATTATTAGGAAAGAAGTTGTCAGCCTTTTTTTTCTTAAAAAGCCCCAGCCTAAGTTGATCTTTAATGGGTGTATCTTTGAGAGTGAAGACATAAAAGTCTGAAAAAACCGTAATCTTTAAGGAGTTAAAGTCATTGAGATCTAGACTATTAATATCACTCTCCAATTCTTTTGCTGGAAAAGGCGTGGAGAAAAAGAATTGATGACCTATTTCGAGTCTTTTGAGGTGCTCTGGCAAGAATAAAGCTCTTGAGTTGAGCACTCCAAGGGTAGTAAAAACGTTCTTACCAATTAAAACATCAGAGCTAAGTTTATTTAAGGCCTTATCCTTCTGAAATCGCAGGGGTAGTATTGTTTTCTCCACTCTTAAGAGCCCTTTATTTGTTAACTCAGGTATGGTAGCCACAATGAGTAAATATGGAGCACAAATTAATGCGTATTGTCATAATTGGTTTTGGTAACCAAGCTAAAGCCTGGGCCTTAAACCTAAGAGATTCAAATAAAGAAGTCCATATCCTAGCAAGGAAATTTGGCCCAAGTTGGGATAATTGCCAAAATCTAGGCTTTCCTACCCTCGAGTGGACAAAAGAATCACTCGAAGCTTTTGATACATTCGTTCTTCTCACTCCTGATGATACTCATACTGCTATTATTGAAAACTTAAAAGATAAAATTAAACCAGGCTCAAGCATAATTTATGCTCATGGTTATAGCTACGTGGCCGGTGAGCATCAAAAAAAATTCCCTCAATGGTCACACCTTTTATTGGCCCCAAAGGCCATTGCCAGTGAAGTACGCTTCCAATTTGAAACCAATGGCAAACTTGGTGCCGTTGCAAGCCTAGAGGCCAGCCTCAATCCTGAACTTGATAAAAACCTTATTGAGGAACTCGCCAAATCAATTGGCATCACTTCTGGGCCTTATTTCACAAACTTTCAACAAGAAACACTTGCTGATCTCTTCTCTGAACAAACACTACTATGCTCTCTTCTTCCTTATGGTGCCTTAAGTTCTTTTAATAAACTTATTGAAGAAGGAGTCAGTGAAGAATTGGCCTATTTTGAATGCTGGTATGAGGTTAAACTTATCTCAGACACCATGGTTAAATTAGGCCCTCAAAAGTTTTTTGATTTAATAAGCCCCAATGCACTTTTAGGGGGAGAAAAAGCACGCAAGTTAATTTTTAATAATGAATTTGAGAAGAAGCTCGATTCCCTTCTTAAAGACATTAAAGATAAAACTTTTTTCAACGAAGTCACTGAGGCCAATTTTTCACAAGTTAAAGATGAAGTCATCAGCTTTTGGGAGTCTCAAAAACTTACCCAAGTCCATAATAAACTGGCCCCTGAGTTATTTGGCCAGAGGAACAAAGAATGAAACTAAACACTAGAAAAATCAGAAATCATAAAGTTGCTCTTGGAAAAGAGCCTCTTCAAATGCTTACATGCTATGATTTTCAAACGGCCGGACTTCTCAATGAAACAGAGCTTGATATGATTCTTGTTGGTGATAGTGTTGGTAACGTTATTTTAGGTTATGACACGACAGTAAAAGTATCTCTTGATGAAATGAAAGTCTTTTCATCTGCAGTTAAAAGAGGGGCCCCTGATAAGTTTGTTGTCGCTGACCTCCCCTTTGGAACTTATAGCACCTTAGAAAAAGGCGTTAATAGTGCCATAGAACTTTTCCAATACTCTCAAGTCGAGGCCGTCAAATGTGAAGGTGCATTTGATTATCAGCTTGAGATGATCAAAAGAATAACTGAAGTGGGTATACCCGTTATGGGCCATATTGGACTAACCCCTCAATCTGTTCACCAACAAGGTGGTTATTATACTCACGGTAAAGATCAGGCCAGCTCAGATGAATTATTAAGACAGGCCCGTGCTCTTGAGCAGGCCGGAGTTTTCAGTCTTGTTCTGGAATGTGTAGAGAAAGAAGCTGCCGATAAAATAACGCAAGTTATAAGCATCCCAACTATTGGAATTGGCGCTGGACTAAAAACAGATGGACAAGTTTTAGTACTAAATGACTTGTTAAAAATGGGGCCACATCAGCCTCCTAAATTTTGTACACCTATTGCCAACTTATTTGACTTGAAAAAAGACCTCGTTCGAAAATATATTATTAATAACAAGGAACTTATCCAAAACTACTGGAAGGAACATGGATCTTCTTTACACCATTGATTCGGGAAACTCGCAGTCCAAGATGGCGCTATTTAAGGATGGAATCCTTCAAGACTACAAGGACTTCCAACAAAGAGACCCTAATATCCCTGTGATCTTTTCAAATGTCAGTGAAAAAGACATGAGTCTTTCTGAGTCGGCCATCAATGCTCTTTCATTAAAAAGCTCAAAAGAATTTCTAGGTATGCCCATAAATTATAGTGAGACTTTGGGCATCGATAGAATTTGTGTTGCTTGGTACGCTTTTAAAAACCTCATAGAAGAAGAGGTTGCCCTATGTATCGATGCAGGGACTTACACAACAATTGATTTGGTTACAAAAAATGGATTCATTGGTGGACATATTTTTCCAGGTGTTGAGCAGTTTTTTAATTCCTATGAAAAAGGGGCCTTACTCCCAACTTTGAAAAGTGAAGATATTCAAGTGGATTGTAGTCTAGGTCATGATACTTTCTCTTCTATAAACAACAGCTTCTTTCTTTCTATGTCGAGCGTCTTAAATCATCTCATCTCTACAAATAGTGTGAATAAAGTTGTTCTCACAGGAGGCTTTGCCCCTCACTTTTTTAACCTTCTTGAAAATTTCAATAATATAATTGTGGAGTATAAAAAAGACCTTATCCATTACTCTCTTAAAAATATTTACAATAACGTCAGAGATTTAAAACAATGAAAAAAATCCTTGGTTCCATCGCCATTATCATGGTTATAGGATTTGCCTCAACCTTTATCTATCTTGAAAAAGTAATTGCAGAAAAAAAGATTACTCATCAATTACACCTTCATAATAATTTATGCCTTAACCTCTCTGCCCAATGTGTACATAAAAAAGCTCATCAACAGCTGACTCTTTTCTGTCATAGTGGAAGCACATATCACTTCTCTTTCGTAACAGATGCCCTTGAGGGCCTTAAAAAGATTGCCCAATTTGATGAAATATCTCTGCTTCAAAAAGAAAAAACCATTATTTTTTCTGGCCCCAAGAACCATATTCAAATTACAGGTACTGATGCGGATCCTAAGGAGTTTGAATCTCTTAAGGCCCCAGTTCCTTGCCTTAGTCAGCTTACGAGGATTGAGTTCAAAAGTGGCCAAAATTAGCCTTTTATGGAATAACACCCCCTGTAATTGAATGAGGATACATGAATATATTGCTATGTGTTACAGGTTCTATCTCGGCCTATAAAAGCTATGACCTTTGCCGGTCGTTAGTTAAAGAAGGGCATCATGTTAAGGTTCTGCTCAGCGCTGGGGCCTTAGAGTTCATTAACCCTAATACATTTAAGTACCTTGGTGCTGAGGCCTTTGGCCCTCAAGACGATTTTAAACATTCTGGTGTACTCCACGTTGATTTGGCCAGATGGGCGCAAAGTTTTGTTATAGCTCCTTTATCGGCCAATAAATTAAGTGATCTTGTTATGGGTAAGGCCAGTGACCTTATAAGCTCAGTGTTTCTAGCTTTAGATCTTAATATTCCTAAGTTATTTTTTCCGGCAATGAACACCCATATGCTTAATCATCCTTTTGTTAAGGATAATTTTAATAAGCTAAAAGGCTTAGCTCATACAAAGGTTTTTGACACTCAGTCGGGAAAATTAGTGTGTGGTGAAGAAGGTGAAGGAAAGCTAGAAAATATTGAGGTTATTAAAGATTGTATTGAGTCTTTAAGCTTTAACTCTAGCTCAGAACATATTTTAATTTCCACAGGTGCTACTATTGCTCCAGTGGATCCTGTACGCTACCTCACAAACCCTTCTTCTGGTATAACAGGTTATCATTTGGCCAAAGAGGCGCTTAAACAGGGACATAGAGTTACTGTTATTGCAGGACAAATGGCCACACATAAACTGGATTTTCTTAATAGTCTTGATTCTTACCAGCTCATTAGAGTAAAGACGACAAACGAGATGTATGAGCAAGTCCATCAATACTTCCCTCACTGTACTCGTTATTACTCGAGTGCCGCTATATCTGATTTTGAGTTTGATACTGAATTAGAAAAGCTTAAAAAAAGTAGTTTTTCTCAAGCTCTCACTTATAAAAAGGCACCAGATGTGTTGCGATCGGTTTTAAAGCTTAAAAAGAATAATCAAAAAGTTATAGGCTTTGCTGCTGAAACACAACTCAATGAACAGATCCTTAAAGAAAAATACGAATCTAAGCCGGTGGATCTTTTAGTCGGGACACGGGTTCATAGTGGAATTAAAAATAAAGAGCTCCAAGGTTTTCAAAACGAAAATGGAAGTTATCTTTTTTACAGTAAAAACGGAATTCAATTTGAGGGAAATCTTAACAAATCTGAATTGGCCAAAGAAATTTTGGAAATAGAAAAATATGATTGAAATATTAAGAACGACAGAACAATTTCAAATCTTTAGAAAACATATCAAAACAGACCTTTCTATTGGTCTTGTTCCCACGATGGGAAACCTTCACAAAGGTCATCTTTCATTGGCCAAAGAATCTTTAAGGGCCAACGATATTACGGTTGTCTCTATTTTTGTAAATCCAATGCAGTTTGGCCCAAACGAAGATTTTGAAAAATATCCACGTACTTTAGGTGAAGATGCCCAGCTTTTAAAAGAACTCTTTCGAAGCGAAGGTTTTCCAAAGTCAGGACAAAAGCGTCTTGTCATCTTTGCTCCTGAAAGTGTTGAAGAGGTTTTTCCTTCAGGTTATCAAACCAAAATTGAAGTGGGACAATTAACCGATAAATTATGTGGTCTCAACCGTCCTGGTCATTTTGAAGGTGTAACAACAGTTGTTTATCAACTTTTCAATATTGTTAAACCTACCAGGGCCTATTTTGGTCAAAAAGATTACCAGCAATATATAGTCATAAAAAAAATGATCCATGACTTAAGACTGGATGTCCAAATCATTCCAATGCCAATTAAAAGGGATGACAATGGATTGGCCCTTTCTAGTCGAAACCAATATCTTTCGGAAAACGAAATGGAACTGGCCTTAAATTTACCAGTGACGCTCAATGCTCTAAAGCAAATTATTAAAAGTAACCCTTGGCCTATCTCTTATGAACTTTGTCATGCTGAGATTGAAAAGAAGATCAAATCCAACACGGGATGGGACTATCTTGAGCTTTTAGATGCTAAGACACTTGAAAGTCCTCAAAACACAACTCATACTGTGATTATTGCAGGGGCCTTAAAGGTTGGTACAACACGTTTAATCGATAACAAACTGGCAGAAGTCGTTTATGCTTGATTCAGAATTTCATATTTCCTCGGACGCAACAGCGTGCCTTGTATCCATTGTCTGTCCTAATTTCGAATATCATAAAACCGCCGATGATACAGAACGCTCCCTTGGTGAGCTCCGTGAGCTTATGAGAACTCTTGAGATTGATTCTCTTGATGAGTTTGTACAAAATAGAAAAAATATTGATCCAGCAACAATTTTAGGCTCTGGAAAAATTGAAGAAATAGCTCAAGAGGCCAAAGACCTAGGTGCTTCCCTTCTTGTTTTCGATTTTGAGCTTACGGCCTCTCAAATTAGAAATATAAAAAAGATATCTGGTATTAGTGTTGTAGATAGGTGCCATATCATCCTAGAAATATTTGCTCGCCATGCCAGGACTAAAGAAGCAAAAATTCAAATTGAAATTTCTCGTCTTAATTATATCCTTCCCAGACTTTCAGGTTTCTGGAGTCACCTTGGACGACAAAAAGGTGGTATTGGGGTTCGAGGTGGTGAAGGTGAGCAACAAATCGAATTAGATAGAAGGATTATCCGTTCGAGAATTGAATATTATAAAAAAGAGCTCAAAGAAGTTGAAAAGGCGAGAAAAGAGCGTAAGAAGAATCGTGGTAATTATGCTGTCACAGCGGCCCTTGTTGGCTATACCAACGCAGGAAAGTCTAGCCTTATGAACCGTCTGTGTCGGGTAGATATCTTGGAGCAAGATAAACTTTTTGCAACCCTCGATTCAACCTATCGAACTCTTAACCCTGACTCAAAACCAAAGATGATACTCATTGATACTGTTGGTTTTATCAGTAATTTGCCCTCCTTTCTTATTGAGGGTTTTAAAACAACACTAGAGTCTGCATTAGAGGCCGATCTTCTTATAAATGTTTGTGATCTGTCAGATCCAAACTTTAAAAAACATCTTGAGGTCACAAATGAAGTTCTTAAAGAGCTTAAGGTTGGAGATAAACCTCAAATTATTGTCTTTAACAAAAAAGATAAAATTACTGATCCCTATCTTGTACCTCTTACCAAAAGGCTCTATCCTGGAAGCTTTGTCATCTCTAGTTTTGATAAAAGTGACGTCAACTCTTTAAGAGAACATATCATTAACTTCCTATTGGACCAGCAAGATCACTACGACTTATTTGTGCCTTATGATCAAGGAGAGGCACACTCTATTATTTTAGGTAAAACAAACGTTATTAAATCTATAAGTCATGAAAAAGGTGTCTTTTATAGAATTAGGATCCCAGACTTTATCTTTAATCAACTAGGGATTAAGCCTTATATCTTAAGACCAGATGACCCTCTTCTAGAGGATTTAGAGTAAAAAGTAATAAGATCTAGGGCTAATAAATAAGGCCAGATCTAAAGACGATGGTCAGAGCAAAGACCGCTACACTCGCAAAGATTCCAATACCAATAAAGACGCTATCACTATACATGAGTATCCCCTCACCTCATTATACTCGACTTTATTGGTATAAAACTAAAGTAAAACTAACTTATGGAAGTCCTTGATATTCAGTGGTTTTTCTAGTTTTTGATAAGAAGCAAGCTCACTTTTATTAAGCGATGAAGCTTTTCCAGACAAAATAACAGTGGGGTGCTCAAGATGCTCAAGAAGATCGGGATAATGATCAACATCTAATAAGATGAGATCTGGCCCAACATTTTGGACTAAACTAAGATTATCGAGATCTTTATTGGGGCCAATGACTTGAATGTCATGACCTTCAAGCGCCGTTTTGGCCATTTCCAATAAGAAGTCTTCGTCCACAAAATAAAGAATTGTTTTCATAGACGCTTATTATCAAAAAATCTATTTACTGCCAAATAACTAAAAAGGGAAAAAAAA
>Ga0055584_100001297_pt1 | contig 24506 bp, 25 predicted proteins | sample OSDHelmetaG_FD_58716 | JGI IMG/M metagenome (GOLD analysis project Ga0055584, IMG submission 58716) | Pelagic marine sediment microbial communities from the LTER site Helgoland, North Sea, for post-phytoplankton bloom and carbon turnover... | ecosystem: Environmental > Aquatic > Marine >...
CGAGCTTGATACTTTTTAGCCGCTTCGCGTCAAGCGCGCTCCACTGGCGATTCCGTTCTATATGACAATTGCGAACACCTGTTTACGGACATCCAAGTGGCAATCGCTAGCAAGCTCTTAGGCTGCTAGTGCGTAGCTATCGTCGTTGGCAACTATAAAGTTGCAGCGATTGATTAACGAGAGTCACTACCCTCTCGACATGCACCTAAGGTTTCGATACCGGCGTCGAATCCGAATCGCCCCCAAATGATCTGTCACAATAGCATAGATTGGGGCTGAACGCCTGTTTTCAAGGGGAGCCAGGGGGAGCAGAGCTACGTAGTACGGGGGTTCTAGCTGCTTAGCTATCTTTCGATTGGGCTTTCGATCGGGGTATTGATTGGCCTAGCGATTGGCGTGGCGCACAATCCGCTGCTTGTCCACGGCCCACTCGCGGTCTTTGACCGTGGCGCGCTTGTCGTGGTCCTGCTTGCCCTTGGCCAGGGCGATCTGACACTTCACCAGATGGCCCTTCCAGTACAGCTTGGTGGCGACGCAGGCGTGGCCTTTCTGCTGCACGGCGGCGAATATCTTGGAAAGCTCCCTTGTGTGCAGCAGCAGCTTCTTGGTGCGGCCGGGGTCGGCGACGACGTGGGTGCTGGCGGTGTCCAGCGGCGTGATGTTGACGCCCAGCAGGAAGGCCTCGCCGTCTTTGGTGAGCACGTAGCTGTCGGTCATCTGCACTTTCTTCAGGCGCAGGGCCTTGACCTCCCAGCCCTGCAGCGCGACGCCGGCCTCGAAGGTGTCTTGAATATAGTAGTCGTGCTTAGCCTTCTTGTTGACGATGATGGTCGTGTCGACAGCCTTGGGCTTGGCGCGTGTTGTCTTGGATTTTGCCATGGGGCGCGATTATAGCGTTTTCGCCGTCGCTCGGCTTGTTTACTTCCTGCCTGATTACTTCTTGCCCCATTTCTTCTTAAGAGTCCCATAGGGCGTGCGTTGTGCTGCTCTGGTGGCGCTGATAGAATCGCCACTTAATCCTTTGGGACGCCTGTGGGCGGCCGATAATAATAAGCTAATGCATTGAGCTAAAAGGGGTTTTAGATGTCGCAGGAAAGAGGGCAGTTTAGCTCAAGATTGGGATTCATCCTCGCCGCCGCAGGCTCGGCGGTGGGCCTCGGTAACCTCGTAGCCTTCCCGGTTATGGCCTCCAAGAATGGCGGCGCCGCCTTTCTGATCATCTATCTCTTCTTTATCGCCTTCATCTGCTACCCGGTGATGATGGCCGAGATCTCCATGGGGCGTAAGACCCTGCGCAACCCGGTGGGGGCGTTTACCGAACTCTCCGGCGGCGACAGGAAGTGGCGGCTGGTAGGCATGCTCGGCATTCTCACGCCATTTATGATCGCCGTGTTCTACACCGTGATCACCGTGTGGCTGGTGGTGTATTTAAAAGAGATCGCCACCGGCAACCTCGATACGCTGGCGGACGAGGCGACCTTCGGCGTACTGGTGGCCGAGCCGATTCTGTTTGGCTATCTCGCGATTCTGCTGGGCATCGTGTTCACGATACTGCTTGGCGGGGTGAAGGGCGGCATCGAGCGGCTCGCGCGGGTGTTGATGCCGACGCTGGCGGTGATGCTGATTCTGCTCACTATCTTCGTACTGACCCTGGACGGGGCGGTGGCCGGTATTCGTTATTACCTGGTGCCGGACTTTAGCAAGATGAGCCTAACAGTCGTTAATGGCGCTTTGAGCCAGGCCTTCTTCTCGCTCTCCCTCGGCATGGGCATCCTGATTACCTACGGCTCCTACTTCGGGCGCGAGGACAATATCCCGCAGTCGACGCGCATGGTGGCGATCGCCGATACCAGCATCGCCTTCTTCGCCGGCCTGCTCATCCTCCCCGCCATATTTGCCTTCGACCCCAACACCAATACCGACGAGCTCTCCACCAGCAGCGTGGGGCTGATCTTTAGCTTCCTGCCGAAGATCTTCCTGTCCATGCAGGTGGCGGTGGGCTACACCGGTGCCAGCATCGTGGCGCTAATCTTCTTCACGCTGGTGTTCTTCGCGGCGCTGACGTCCCTGGTCTCCATCATCGAGATTCCTATCTCCTGCTGGATCGACGAGCGCTGCATGAGCCGCAAGGGTGCGGTGCTATTGCAGGCGGGCCTCTTGGCGGCCTTCGCGATTCCCGCGACGATGTCGTTGGGCATGGTGGACTTCTTTACCAACTTCACCAGCTACGGCGGCGTCACTAAGTCCTTCTTCGATCTGGTGTCCGATGTATTCTACGAGACTATCTTGCCGCTAGTGGGCTTCACGGTGTGTATCTTCTGCGCCTACCGCTGGAAGGTGAGCGGGCTGTCGGAGGAGCTGTCCAAGGGCGATCCCGACTACGAGGGCTCGCTGCTGCAGAAGTATATTAACTTCTCCCTCGGCACGGTCATTCCCGTGGTGTTGCTCGCCGTGTTCCTCAGCACCGTGTACCAGATCTATCTGTAATTAGATGATTGAAATTAAGCGAAGCGCCCTCGTTGAATTCTCTGACCAGCAGATGTTCGATCTGGTGAACGATATCGAGCAGTACCCCAAGTTTATGAAAGGCTGCGTGTCGGCCACGGTAAAGAGTCGGTCGGATATCGAGCTAGTCGGTGAGCTGAAACTCGCGAGGGGTGGCATCAAGCAGCAGTTCACTACCCGCAACTTGCTGTACCCACCCGCGCGCATCGAGATGCATCTACTGGACGGCCCCTTCAAAAGCTTTAGCGCGGAGTGGAATTTTCTCGCGCTGCGAAACGATGCCTGCAAGCTGTCACTACATATGGCATTCGAGTTTAACCTGGGCCTGCTGGATCACGCGGCAGAGGGCTTGTTCAGGATGTCCGCGAACAGCCTGGTGGATTCCGTCGTGCAGCGCGCCCATGAAGTGTATGGCGATGCGTGAGGACGAGCAGGACGACCAAGACGAGAATACCATAGAGGTGGAGGTCGCCTACGCCACGCCAGAGCGCCAGCTCATCGTGCCCCTCACGGTCCCGGTTGGCACCACCGCGCTACAGGCTGTGCAGCAGTCGAACATCGCCGCAGAGTTTCCCGAGATCAATATCCAGAAGGACCCCATGGGCATCTTCTCCAAGCCGTTGGATGGCAAGGGCCGGCCGCAGCCGGCCGAGTACCTGTTGAGCGCGGGGGATCGCGTGGAGATCTACCGGCCGCTGATTATCGATCCGAAGGCGGCGCGGCTGCAGCGGGCGAAGACGGCGAAGAAAAAATAGTCTGTTCTACGCGATGCTTATGCAAAGGACTTGCAGGTAGATGAAATACGCTCGGAAGTAGAAATTTTTCGGCTAGGTTCTGGTGAAATTTTCTAACTTGGTTCTGGTTCTCTACTAATACCGCGAAGCTTATCGCATAATAGATGCCCTAAACTTTCAAACTCCCGGCCCAAACCATGTCTGACGACGAGATCAAGAAGGACAGCCTGCTCAAGCGTATCGAGCACGGCCTGCACGAGTACTATGTGACGTCCTACCGACGCTCCTTCGCCCGTGCCCAGCGCGATGAAGAAGATCTGTTCATGCTGCTGGTGTTCGCCGAGAGTCTGGGCATTCCCAACCCGGCCGCCTTCTACACTATGGAGCTGCTGCCCATCGTCTACGACCGTTTCCATGACTGGCATGTGCGCATGGGCATGGAACGCTCGCCACTGGATCACGTACATTGCTGTTAGAACTCGCTCGCTCCAAAAAGATTCTGTTCTTCGGCGGCAAGGGCGGCGTGGGTAAGACCACCGTCTCCGCCGCCACCGCACTCGCCCGTGCCAACGAGGGCGCGAATGTCTTATTAGTCTCCACCGACCCCGCCCATAACCTTGGTCATCTGTTCGATCGCAAGATCGGCTCGAAGCCGGTGCGGTTAGCCGCGGGCCTCGATGGCCTGGAGCTGGACCCGGCCGAGACCGTGAAGCTGCACATGGCGGAGATCACCAATTCGCTGCACCGCCTGATGCCGGTTAATCTGCGCAGCGAGGTGGACAAGCACATGGCGCTATCGAAAGACGCGCCGGGCATGCAGGAGGCGGCGATACTCGAGCGCATCGCCGAGGTGGTGGAGCAGGGCAGCAAGGACTACGACCTGATTATCTTCGACACCGCGCCCTCGGGGCACACCGCGCGCCTGATGGTGCTGCCGGAGATGATGTCGGCCTGGACCGAGGGGCTGATACAGCGCCGCGAGAAGGCGGACAAGTTCGCCGAGATCGTGCGCGATATGGGGCGCGACTCCAGCGAGTCGGACAAGGTGTTCGGCAACGACCCGGAGGACGAGGGCAAGATGCGCGAGTCCGGCATACGCAGCCTGCTCAACCGGCGCCGGCAACGATTCACGACGCTGCGCGATACGATCTCCGACAAGAAGCTAACCTCCTTCGTGATCGTGCTGGCGGCCGAACGCCTGCCGGTGCTGGAGACCATCGAGCTGCAGCAGCAGCTGAAGCGCGCGAAGATCGGCGTGGACTGCCTGGTGGTCAACAAGCGCTCGCCCGCGGGCGAGGGAAGTTTTTTAGAGGAGCGACGGTCACAGGAAGAGGCACATATGTCCGTGCTGACCAAGGCGCTGCCGAAACTGCCGCGGCAGGATATTTTTTTGCTGGCGCAGGACATCGTCGGCCTCGATGCGCTGAACGGTATGGCCGAGCGTCTTGCCGAGTGATCGGCCGAAGAATTAACGGCTTGGGCTTGCAAGCGCGCGCCGGTTTGGGTTACAAGTAGCGCGGCGTTTTAAAAATAATCACGAGACTCGATTCACCCGACGACCATGACGACTGACGCACACACAGCGACTAGCGTACGCGCACTGCTGAAGCGATACAGATCGCTGCCATTCATGGCAGTGCTGAGTCTGTTCCTGCTGTTCGCGCAGGTCGTGGAACAGGGTCACAGCCACGAGGCCGGCCCGCAGGCGCAGTTCGATTGCGAGATCTGTCTCAAGGTAGGCTCGCTGGATGACCTGCTGGTCGCCGATGTAACGCCTTTCGAATTTACCGCCGCGAGTCAGCGCTACACGCTGCTGGTTCAAGACCCTTCCTCTACCGAGTCCATCCGCGCTACCGCGCGCGCACCTCCCGCTAACTCCTAGTAAATTCTGGCCGTCGCTCGCCCGGCATTCTGCAAGACAGTTGCCTCTGCACGATCGACATAGTTTGCCCCTGCTCCCCAGGAGCGGTTTGCTGAGAGTATAAAAATGAAATTCAAGATGAGAAGGCATAGCGCTGTAGCCTGCGCATTTCTACCTGTAATACTAGTTAATAAGCTTGTGGCTCAAGAACTCGAGCACAGCGATTCGACCATAGAAGAAGTGATTGTCACCTCGACCCTGCATCGCAGCCGCGCGGATACCGCCATGCCCGTGAACATACTCACCGGCGAGGAGCTGCGCGAGAAAGTCGCGGCGACCCTCGGCGAGACGCTACAGGATCAGGTCGGCGTGAGCGTCGCCTCCTTCGGCGCCGGCGTCGGCTCGCCGGTTATTCGCGGGCAGGGCGGCAACCGCGTGCAGGTATTGCAGGGCGGCATCGGCAACATCGATGCCTCGGCGATAAGCGCCGACCATGCCAATAGCCTGGAACCCGCACTTGCCGAGCGCATCGAGGTCGTGCGCGGCCCCGCGACGCTGCTCTATGGCAACGGCGCGATCGGCGGTGTGGTGAACGTGATCGACAACCGCATACCGACTCGTATGCCCGATGGCATCGACGGCATTGTGGAGACGCGCAACAATAGCGTGTCGGACCAACAGGTTACCGTAGGACGCCTGGAAGGCGGCGCGGGCAATATCGCCTGGCATCTCGATGGCGTGTACCGCGAGAGCAACGACGTCGAGGTTCCCGGCTTCGCGGTCAATCCAAGGAGCGTCGACCTGACTGACCCCGAGGAATACGAGGAGCTCATCGAGAGTCGCGGACGCCTTGGTAATTCCAACACCCGCGCCCGCGTGCTGACTTTCGGCAGTAGCTGGGTCTTCGACGAGGGCTATATCGGTTTCGCAGTGAATCGACTGGAGAACGACTACGGCATTCCCGGCCACGCGCACGGCCACGAGGACGAACACGACGAGCTTGAGGAAGACCACGACGAGCATGAAGAAGGTCATGAGGAAGAAGATCATGATGAGCATGAGGAAGCGCGTTTCGATGGCACGCGCATCGTCATGGAGCAGGACCGTGTGGACATCGAGATGGAGTTGCCTCTGGGCGGTTGGTTCGAGGAGTTGCACGGCCGCATTGGCAGCGTGGACTATCAACACGCCGAGGTAGAGCCCAGCGGCGAGGTCGGCACGCTATTCGAGCAGGACGGCATCGAAGGCCGCTTCGTGTTTCATCTGGCCGGCACAGACTCGCGCGAGGGCGTGATCGGCACGCAGTTCTCCCACCGTGATTTCTCCGCCATCGGCGAGGAGGCCTTCATACCGGAGACCGACATCGATTCGCTGGCGCTGTTTACGCTACACAGTTTCGACAGCGGGCCCATGACCTACGAGTTCGGCCTGCGTGGCGAGCGCCAGAGCATCGAGCAGACCCGCGGCGCCTGCCGCGCCAATAACACGAGCTGGAGTGGCTCTTCCGCGGCGATCTGGCGCTTTACCGAGCAGACCAATATGCTGCTGTCGATCGCCCACTCGCAGCGCTCCGCCACGGTCGAGGAATTGTTCTCCAACATCGACACCCGTTGCCAGGAACTGCCCGAGGACCTGTTGGTCGAACACGCGGCGACTCAACGCCTGGAGATCGGCATGCCGAACGCCGATGTCGAGCGTTCGACGAACTTCGAGATCGGGCTACGCAAGCATCTGGGCGACGTGAGAGGCGAGGTGAACTTGTATTACAACGACATCGCCGACTACATCTTCCTCGCCGACACCGGCGACTTCATCGACGAGGTGGCGGTCTCACGTTATCAGCAGAACGATGCCTTGTTCTATGGCATGGAGGCCGAGCTCAGCTTTCCACTGCGGCGCAGCGGCGAGCATCTGACTGAGATGAGTCTATTCGGCGACTACGTGCGCGCGGAGTTCGACAGCGCTGGCGATGTGCCGCGCATCCCGCCACTGAATGTGGGCTTCGAGTTACGCCACTCCCATATTCACTGGCAGACCAAGCTGCGTTGGACCGAGGTGGGTAAGCAGTCGGATACCGCGTTCAACGAGAGCAGTACCCGCGGCTATACGCTGCTCAACTACTATCTGGACTATCACATCCCCTTCGCTAACGCGGAGGCGCTGCTGTTTCTGAAGGCGAACAACCTGCTGGACGAAGAGATTCGTCATCACACATCATTGTTGAAGGATCTGGCGCCGGCGCCGGGTCGCTCGGTGGAGCTGGGCATGCGCTTCGAGTTTTAGGAACGGACTTTGTTCGGGCTTAGTTCGAGCTTAGTTGTTGCTGGCTTGGCTGGCGGCTTCGCTTGTGGGAACGAAGTCGCCGGTAAAGTTAACGAGCTGGTCGTTTTCGAAGAACACGGACACGCGTTCCTGACCGCGCACGCCGCCGCCGGGCATGAAGTTATACACGTAGTCCCAGCGATCCTGATGGAAGGGGTCGCGCACTAGTGGCGTTCCCATAACAAAAATCACCTGTCGCTTGGTCATGCCTGGGCGCAATTGATCGATCATCTCCTGGGTGATGATGTTGCCCTGAGGGATGGAGATCTTGTACACGCCGGGGAAATCCATCGAGCCGATGTTGTTGCAGGCGAGCAGCAGCGAAGTGATGCCGAACAGGATGCTGTTTCTAATTACTTGTTTCATAGGCTCGCTGTGTATCAATTTTGTGTGCTATTAAGAGTGGGCTATTAAGTCTGTGCTATCAAGAGCACAGACAAGAGAACAGACCCGCTCGCGCCGCCGCCTCTTTCGTCTTGCAGCCCGAAATGCCGTGAAAACCGGCCCCGTCTTCCCCCTGTGGCTTTCCTCAGGGGCAGGCAGCAGGCATAATACCTTACTACTTGAGGCAGTAAAACCGCCGAATGTGCGCGGCCTACCGGCCTAAACACGCCAAACGAGAGTATGTTATGTCTACAGAAAATCAGGAACTGCGCAAAGCCGGACTCAAGGTCACGCTGCCCAGAGTTAAGATTCTGCAAATCATGGAAAGTTCCGACACCAAGCATCTCAGCGCGGAAGACGTCTACAAGGCGCTGATCGATGCCGACGAGGATGTGGGTCTGGCCACGGTCTACCGGGTGCTAACCCAGTTCGAATCGGCGGGGCTGGTGATGCGCCACCACTTCGAGGGCGGCAGCTCGGTTTTTGAGCTCACCACCATCGATCACCACGATCACATCGTCTGCCAGACCTGCGGCACCGTGGAGGAGTTCTTCGATGAGGTTATCGAGGAGCAGCAGGAGAAGATCGCCAAGAAGAACGGATTTAGGATCACCGACCACAGCCTGTATCTGTACGGCATCTGCAAGAACTGTCAGGCCAAAGAAAAAGCCAGCTAGCTGCTAGCCACCATCTGCTCGGCGTGGGCGAGGGAGGCATCGCTCAGTTCCTCGCCGCCTAGCATGCGTGCCACCTCTCTTACCTTCTCGGTCTCGGACAGCTCGGCGATCTGCGTCAGCGTCGAGCTCCCCTCGCTGTATTTACTCACGAAGAAGTGATGATGGCCTTGGCCGGCTACCGGCGCCTGGTGGGTCACGCACAGGATCTGCGTGCGCTCGGCGAGTTGCCTAAGCAGCTGCCCCACCACCTTCGCCACGCCGCCACCAATGCCGACATCGACCTCGTCGAATACCAAGCTCGGCACGTGGGAGGTCTGCGCGGTGATCACCTGAATCGCCAGACTGATGCGCGAGAGCTCGCCTCCAGAGGCGATCTTGATCAGGGGCTTGGCCGGCTGGCCGGGGTTGGTGCTGACCAGAAATTCCACGCTCTCCAGCCCGCCCGCCTGTGGCTTGTCCTTCTCGCTGGCCAGTAGCTGTACCTCGAGGCTGGCGTGGGGCATGCCCAGCTGCTTTAGCTGTTCGTTGACCTGCTTCGCCAGCTTGCCGCTGCCCTTCTTGCGCTGCTTGCTGACCTCAGTGGCGACCTTGGCGTAGTTCGCGCGCAGCTGCTTGTCCGCCTTCTCCAACTTCTCGAGCTCGGCGTCGCTGTTCTCGATCAGGTCTAGCTGCCGCCGCAGCTCGGCGATGACCTCGGGCAGCTCGTCCGGCTTTACCTTGTGCTTGCGGGCGAGGGCGTGCAGCACACCCAGCCTTGTGTTGACCTGCTCCAGCCGCTCCGGGTCCGCCTCGAAATCGTCGGCGAAGGCTCTCAGATCCGACACTGCCTCGCCCAGCTGAATGGCGGCGTTCTCTAAGAGCTCGATGATGTTCTTGATGCGGGCATTGCCCTCGGGCAGTTCCTGCAAAGATGCCAGCGCATGGTGTAGCGCGCTCTTGGCGTTCTGATCCTCGTCGCCGTCACACACAGTCAGCGCCTCCTGCACCGAGGCCACGGTCTCGTCGGCGTGGTTCAGCGACTTGAACTCGGCCTCTAGGCTGGCGGCCTCGTTATCGGCGATCTCCAATTCTTCCAGCTCGTTTAGCTGGTAGGACAATAGCTGGGTCTGCGCCGAGTCTTCCTGCGAGCGGTTGCTGAGCTGTTCGATCTGCTGCGCATTCTTCTGCCACTGCTTATAGAGGCTCTGCATCGCGTCCAGCTGCTTGGCGGCCACGCAGTAGTCGTCCAGCAGGCGCTGGTGGGTGGCGCGGTGCAGCAGCGATTGGTGTTCGTGTTGGCTGTGTATGTCGAGCAGCATCTCGCCCAGCGCCTTTAGCGAGGCGAGGGTGACGGGGGAGCCGTTGATATAGCCCTTGGAGCGGCCGTCGGCGTTGACCACGCGGCGCAGCAGGCAGCTATCGGCGGCCGGCTCGATTTCTAGGTCGTTCTCCGCCAGCCATGCCTTCGCGTCGGCGATTCCCTTGATGTCGAACTCGGCGCTGATGTCGGTCTTGTGGGCGCCGCTGCGCACTATACCCTTATCGGCGCGGTCGCCCAGGGTGAGGCCCAGCGCGCCGAGCATGATCGACTTGCCCGCGCCGGTCTCGCCGGTAATCACCGACATGCCGGTCTTGAACTCGATATCTAGGGTGTCGACGGTGGCGTAATTCTGGATGGACAGTTGCTGCAGCATAGGCCTGAAGTATATGAGAACGCCGCCCAATAATGCACAAAATTTGTGAATATTTAAGGTGGCCGCGAAGTAGCGCGTCGGCGCCGCCTTCGCCGCGGTACAAAAATCCCGCAGATTCACTTGAATCGCTGGCTGCAGCCCCCATATAGCGCACATCGCCTGCTAGTCAGGCGTTTTTATTCACACAGTTTTCGCATAACAGATTGCAGGCAGGACAAGTCATGAGTACGCAGACTACAGAGCAGGACTCTACCGAGAATGAGAAGCCAGAAGACGCGCAGGCTGCGGCGGAAAAAACGTCAAGCGAGCAGGGCGCAGATGAGGGCGTAGAACAGGCGGCGGAGCCGGAGCAGCCAGCGGACGAGCCGGAGGCAGCAGCCGAACAAGGCAGCGAGTTGGAGCAGGCATTGGAGGCGGCGCTGGACGAGGCGCAGCGCGCGAAGGACGACCTGCTGCGAGTGCAGGCGGAGATGCAAAACCTGCGCCGCCGCACGGAGCAGGACATCGAGAAGGCACACAAGTACGGCCAGGAGAAGTTCAGCATCGAGCTGCTGGCTGTCATGGACAATCTGGAGCGCTCTTTGGAGGCGGCCAGCAACAGCGAAGACGAGACTATCAAGGCCATCTACGATGGCGTGAACCTCACGCTGAAGGGCCTCGTCGACAGCTTCGCCAAGTTCAATATCGAGGCGGTAGACCCACTAGGCGAGCCCTTCGATCCGCAGCTACACCAGGCGATGTCGATTCAGGAGAGCGATGACGCGGAGCCGAACACGGTGACCGCCGTCATGCAGAAGGGCTATACCCTGCACGGGCGCGTGATTCGCCCGGCCATGGTGATGGTATCCAAGTAGGCGGAAAGTGCCGAATGGGCCATGGGGCGGGTGTTACAGGCCGTCCTAGTCAGAAGGTGGATATTCCACAGAAAAGATAAGGAATTAGCGGCTCACTCCTTGAAATACGCTGGATAGGGCCAATATTGGAAGACATTAGCAATGCACACGCCGGAACTCAGCCTGGCAAGCGCTGGGTTCAGGACACTAGAACGACCGGAGATTTGAAGAATGGGTAAGATAATTGGTATCGACTTGGGCACCACCAACTCCTGCGTAGCAGTCATGGATGGGGGCGAAGCCAAGGTCATCGAGAATTCCGAGGGCGATCGCACCACGCCTTCCGTCATTGCCTACAGCAAAGACGGCGAGACGCTAGTCGGTCAGCCTGCGAAGCGACAGTCGGTTACGAACCCGACGAACACGCTGTTCGCCATCAAGCGTCTGATCGGCCGTCAGTTCAAAGACGACGTCGTGCAGAAAGACATCAAGATGGTGCCTTACAAGATCATCGAAGCCGACAACGGCGACGCCTGGGTTGAGGTGAATGGCGAGAAGATGTCGCCTCCGCAGATCTCCGCGCAGACACTGAAGAAGATGAAGAAGACGGCAGAAGACTTCCTGGGCCAGCCGGTCACGGAAGCGGTTGTTACCGTGCCTGCCTACTTCAACGACTCCCAGCGTCAGGCAACCAAGGACGCCGGCAAGATCGCTGGCCTGGACGTTAAGCGCATCATCAACGAGCCGACGGCCGCTGCCCTTGCCTATGGCATGGACAAGAAGTCCGGCGACTCCACTATTGCGGTGTATGACCTCGGCGGCGGTACCTTCGATATCTCGATCATCGAGATCGCGGAGACAGACGGCGAGCACACCTTCGAGGTGCTCTCGACCAATGGCGATACCTTCCTCGGTGGTGAGGACTTCGACCTGCGTCTGATCGACTACCTGGCCGACGAGTTCAAGAAAGAATCTGGCATGGACCTGCACAGCGATCCACTCGCGCTGCAGCGCCTGAAGGAAGCGGCCGAGAAGGCGAAGATCGAATTGTCTTCGGCGCAGTCTACCGAGGTGAACCTGCCTTATATCACGGCCGATGCCTCCGGACCGAAGCACCTTGTGCAGAAGCTCACTCGTGCGAAGTTCGAATCTCTGGTGGAAGAGCTGGTTGATAGAACTATCGCTCCACTGAAGATGGCGCTAGCCGATGCCGATCTGGATGCCTCCAAGATAGACGACATCATTCTAGTGGGCGGTCAGACTCGTATGCCACTGGTGCAGAAGAAAGTTGCCGAGTTCTTCGGCAAGGAATCGCGTCACGATGTGAATCCTGACGAAGCGGTTGCCGTAGGTGCGGCGATTCAGGCAGCGGTTCTGTCTGGTGAGGTGAACGATGTCTTGCTACTCGACGTGACGCCTCTGTCATTAGGTATCGAAACCATGGGCGGCGTGGCCAGCAATCTGATCGACAAGAACACAACCATTCCGACCAAGAAGACGCAGGTGTTCTCGACGGCGGATGACAACCAGACTGCGGTAACGATTCACGTAGTACAGGGCGAGCGCAAGCAGGCTGCACAGAATAAATCACTGGGCCGCTTCGACTTGAGCGATATTCCTCCTGCACCGCGCGGCATGCCACAGATCGAGGTTGCCTTCGACCTGGACGCGAACGGCATCCTGAACGTGTCGGCGAAAGACAAGGCGACGGGCAAGGAACAGTCCATCGTGATCAAGGCCTCTTCCGGCCTGACCGACGAAGAGATCGAGCAGATGGTCAAGGACGCCGAGGCGCACTCCGCGGACGACAAGAAGTTCGAGGAACTGATCACGGCGCGCAACACAGCCGATGGCATGATCCACGCGACCAAGAAGACGCTAACCGAAGCCGGCGACAAGGCCAGCGAGGAAGAGAAGACCGCGATCAACAAGGCCATCGAAGAGCTCGAAGAAGTACTGAAGGGCGACGACAAGGAAGCGATCGAGGCCAAGACCAAGGCCCTGACCGACGCCTCCGGCGAGCTTGCACAGAAGATGTACGCCGAAGCACAAGCGGCGGAGACAGCGGCAGGCGCGGGTGACGAAGGCGAGAGCAAAGGTAATGACGACGCCGTCGACGCCGAGTTCGAAGAGGTTCAGGAAGAAGAGAAGGAAAAAGAGAAGGAAGAAAAGTAATCGTTTTGCGAGGGGAGCGGTCGGTGACGACGGTTCCCAACAGCAGATTGATCGAGCAATAGAAAACTAAGTCATTCCGATGACTTAGTTTTTTTGCGTCTACAGACAGCAAGTAAAAAGAGCGAGACCGATGTCGAAAAGAGATTTCTACGAAGTGCTGGGCGTTTCACGGGACGCAGCGGAAGCCGATATAAAGAAGGCTTACCGCCGCGTGGCTATGAAGAATCACCCAGACCGTAATCCCGACAACGAAGAGGCGGTGGAGACCTTCAAGGAGGCGAACGAGGCCTTCGAGGTGCTGTCCGACAAGACCAAGCGTGCGCGTTACGACCAGTACGGACACGCCGGCGTGGAAGGGCAGACCAGTCACGGCTCCGCCGACTTCGGCGACATCTTCGGCGATATCTTCGGCGACATCTTCGGCGGCGGGCGCGGTGGCGGTGGGCGCAGCCATGTGCGCAAGGGCGCCGACCTGCGCTACAACCTCGAGCTAAGCCTGGAGGATGCGGTGAAGGGCACAGCGGTGAAGATCGTCATTCCCACCACGGTAGCCTGTACGACCTGTGAGGGCAGCGGCTCGAAGAAGGGCAGCGAGCCGATCGACTGCACCACCTGTGGCGGACACGGCCAGGTGCGCATGCAGCAGGGCTTCTTCTCCGTGCAGCAGACCTGCCCGCGCTGTCAGGGCGCCGGCAAGCAGATCAAGGACCCCTGCGCGACCTGTCACGGGCGCGGCAATGTCGAAGAGACCAAGACGCTGTCGGTAAAGGTACCGGCCGGTGTCGACGTAGGCGATCGTATTCGCCTGACGGGCGAGGGTCAGGCCGGCACACACGGCGGCCCCTCCGGCGACCTCTATGTCGAGATTTCGATTCGTCCGCACAATCTGTTCGTGCGCGACGGACGCGACCTGCACTGCGAGATTCCGATTAACTTCGTCGACGCGGCGCTGGGCGGCGAGCTCGAGGTGCCGACGTTAAACGGCCGCGTGAAGCTGAAGATCCCCGCCGAGACGCAGACCGGCAAGCTGTTCCGCCTGCGCGACAAGGGCGTGAAGCCGATCCGTGGTGGCAGCACAGGAGACCTGTTATGTCGCGTGGTGGTGGAGACGCCGGTGCACCTGACCAAGCGTCAGAAAGAAATTCTCGATGAGTTCCGTGAGATTCAAGAAGGGGAAGGAAAGAAACAGTCCCCGAGAACCTCGAGCTGGTTCGACGGCGTGAAGAGCTTCATTGACGAGCTGCGTTCTTAATCAAGACCGCAACTCGCACACTTGAGCAGGCTAGCGCCTAGCTCAAAACTTCCGCAGCGATCTTCGCGTGTTCCTCCTCCACAAGGCGCGGCCCGAAGTTAGACACCACGGTAGCCGAAGCGAGACTCGCCAGCTTACCCGCCGTTTCGAAATCCTTACCCTGCGTTAGCGCGTACATGAACGCACCGGCGAACATATCGCCCGCGCCATTGGTGTCGACCGCCTTCACGGCATGGGCGGAAATCTCGATGTAGTTCTCGCCATCGTAGAGCAGGGCGCCGTCCGCGCCGCGTGTGATCGCGAACTGCTTGGCCTTGGTTTTTATCAATTCGCAGGCGGCATCGAAGTCGTCGGTCTGCGCCCACAGCTTCGCCTCTTTCTCGTTGCAGAACAGCAGGTCGACGCCGCTGCCTAACACTTCAACTACGTTGTCGCGGAAGTATTCCAGCATGGCGGGGTCGGAGAAAGTCATCGCGGTCTTGATGTTGTTCTGCTCGGCGAAACGTTTGAGCTCGATCACCGCGGCCTTCGCGCTGGGGGAGGTTACCAGATAGCCCTCGATGTAGACGTACTCCGATTGCCTGACGGCCTCGAAGTCGATCTCGTCCTTGGATACCGTCTCCGATACGCCGAGGAAGGTGTGCATGGTGCGCTCCGCGTCGGGGCTGATCATTACGATGCACTGGCCGCTGATGCCGACTTCGCGTTGGCTCGCGGTGTTGGTGTCGATGTTGTGGTCCCCGAGTGCGCTGAGATAAAAATCGCCGGTGTCGTCGTTCGCCACCTTGCAGGCGAGGTAGGCCTTGCCGCCGAACTGGCTGAGTGCGTACAGGGTGTTCGCCGCGGAGCCACCGCCGCTGCGTGTCTTGATGCCGTATTTCTCGACCAGCACGTTCAGAAGTTGCTGCTGTTGCTCCTCGCTGACGAGGGTCATCAGTCCCTTCTCGATCGCGTGCTCCGCGAAGAAGCCCTCTTCGACCTCGAACTCCTTGTCGACCAAGGCGTTACCTACTCCGTATACATCGAATTTCACTCGCTAGTCCCCGTTCAAATCTTAATAAGTTTTTATTTTTTCGGCAGTGCCGCAAAGGCTTTCTCGGCCGCATCCAGCGTGAGTTGAATCTCCGCGTCGCCGTGTGCGCTGGACACGAAGCCCGCCTCGAAGGCGGAGGGCGCCAGGTAGACGCCATTGTCCAGCATGGTGTGGAAGTAGTGCTTGAAGCGCTCGGCGTCGCAGTTCATGACCTGTTCGAAGCGTGTGACCGTCTTCTCCTCGGTGAAGAAGCAGCCGAACATCGCGCCTACTTGATTCGTCGTGAACGGGATGCCGGCCGCGTCGGCGCGTTCCTGCAATCCGCTTAGCAGCGTCTCGGCGCGCTTGCTCAAGCTGTCGTGAAAGCCGGGCTTGGAGATCACGTTGAGCATGGCCAGACCCGCTGCCACCGCGAGTGGGCTGCCGGCCAGGGTGCCTGCCTGATAGACGCCGCCTAGTGGTGCGATCATGTCCATGATCTCTTTCTTGCCGCCGAAGGCGCCGACCGGCAGTCCGCCGCCGATGACCTTGCCGATGGTGGTGAGGTCCGGCTCGATGTTATAGACCGACTGCGCGCCGCCCAGGGCCACGCGGAAGCCCGTCATGACCTCGTCGAAGATTAATACGGTGCCATGCTTGCTGCACTGCTCGCGCAGCGCCTCGAGGAAGCCGGGTACTGGCGGCACGCAGTTCATATTGCCGGCCACCGGTTCCACGATCACGCAGGCGATCTCGTCGCCGCTGTCATCGAAGAATTTCTCCAGCGCATCCGTGTCGTTATAGGGCAGCACATGAGTGAGGTCGGTATAGGCCTTGGGCACGCCCAGGGAGTCGGGCTCGCCGAGTGTCAGCGCGCCGGAGCCCGCCTTGACCAGCAGGCCGTCGACGTGGCCGTGGTAGCAGCCCTCGAATTTAACGATGCGGTCGCGGCCGGTGTAGCCGCGCGCGAGGCGGATGGCGCTCATGGTGGCCTCGGTGCCGGAGGTCACCAGGCGAACCTTCTCTATAGAGGGCATAAGCGTGCAGATCTTCTCGGCGATCTGCACCTCGGCCTCGGTGGAGGCGCCGTAGGCGAGCCCCTGACTAAGCTGATTGCGCAGTGCCTCGACCACGTCCCCGTGGCAGTGGCCCAATATAAGCGGACCCCAGGCGCCGACGTAGTCGACATAGCGATTGTTGTCGGCGTCGATCAGGTAGGCATCCTGTCCGGCCTTGAAGAAGAGGGGATTGCCACCGACGCCCTTGAAGGCGCGGACCGGCGAATTCACGCCGCCGGGAATATGTTCTAGCGCCAGGTCATAGAGCTGCCTGGATTTGTCGTTACTCATGTGAGGGACCTTCTGTATTTGATTGCTTACTGCGTCGATTATTTACTGCTACGGGGCTGGCCTGAGAACAGCGCGTTCAGTGCGCGGGTCTGCTGTGCGACGTCTTGCTGACCGAACAGGCTGTGAATCACTGCCAACATATCGGCACCAGCCTCGATAACCGAGGCGCCATTTTGCGCATTGATACCGCCAATAGCAACTATGGGGACTGTGAGCTGGGCACGGGCCTCGACCAGCAGGTTCAATTGGGCCTGGGCCGCCTGTGGCTTGGTGAGCGAGGGGAAGAAGCGACCGAAGGCGACATAGTCCGCGCCCTGTTGCTCAGCCTTCCGCGCATACTCGATCGAGGCATGGCAGGTCACGCCGATGAGGGCCTTATCGCCCAGCCGTTCGCGCGCGCTGGCGAGGCTGGCGTCTTCGCGCCCGAGATGCACGCCGCTGGCCCCGGTGGCCAGGCAGAGCTCAACGTCGTCGTTGATGAGCAGCGGCGTGTCGAAGCGCGCACAGAGTGCGCTCAGGGCCTGCGCATGCTCGAGGCGCTCTGCCGCATCGCCTGACTTGCTGCGGTACTGCAGCAGCGCGATACCCTCTGTCAGGGCGCTCTCGCAGGCGCGCAGCAGCTGGGCGCTGGGTAGGAGTGTGTCGTCGGTGATTGCGTAGATGCCGGTGAGATTCATGAGTTTGCTGTGCCTGACTTGCCTAGCTCAGGCTGTTCTTGCTCCAGAAGCTGCGGTTCGGTAGATGCTGCCCCAGGCCGATGCGGCTACCCTGCTTCAGCGCCTCCCAGGTGAAGCGCTGCGCCTGCTGCACGGCGTCCAGCACGGTGGACTCGTGAGCGAGGTAGCCGGCGACGGCGGCGGCCAGCGTGCAGCCGGAGCCGTGGTAACTCTCGGGCAGGCGCGGCCAGTGAAAGGCGGCGACGTTCTGGTGGCGGGTGTAGAGTCGGTTCACCACGTCATTGCTGCTGGCGTGTGTGCCGGTAACCAACAGATACTGACAGCCGCTCTCGAGCACCTCGTTGGCGCTGGCATCGAGGGTGTCTGCCGTCGCGGCAAACAGGGCGAGTTCATGGGTGTTCGGCGTGAGCACGGTGGTGAGCGGCAGCAGCAGATTGCGGATCGCCTCGATGACCTCGTTGCCGCCGAACTCGAAGCCGCCGCCGGCAACGGCGACCGGGTCTACGACCAGGGGGATGTCGGGGTAGTCCTTGAACAGGGTGTGCAGGACCTCCACGCTGGCGACGCTGCCGAGTAGGCCCACCTTAAAACACTTCACGGGGACGTCTTCCAACACGGCGCGCGCCTGCTGCACCAGCAGCGTCGGCTCCGTGGCGACGAGGCTAGAGGCGTTGGCCGTGTTCTGTACGGTGAGTGCGGTGACAACCGGCGTGCAGTGACAGCCGATGCTAAACAGCGTCTCGATGTCGGCCTGGATGCCGGCTCCGCCGGTGGGGTCCAGGCCGGAGAAGCACATCACAGCGGGTTTAATCGGGTTCATGCTTACTGATGTTACAGCACGGGTTTGACGACGATAAGGATTACGATTGCGACCAGTAGCAGCACCGGGAATTCGTTGAAGTAGCGGAAGAACTTGTGGCTGCGAATGGTCGAGTTCTCTCTGAGTGCCTTCATGAACCACCAGCAGTACACGTGGTAGGCGATGAGTAGCACCACAAGGATGAGCTTCAGCTGCATCCACCACCAGGCCATGAAATAGCTGTGATTGGCGATGAGCAGCCAGCTGCCGAGGACGACGGTCACCACCGCCGAGGGCGTCATGATGCCCCAGAATAGCTTGCGCTCCATGATCACGAAGCGGTCCTTGCTGATCTGATCTTCGCTCATGGCGTGATAGACGAACAGGCGCGGCAGGTAAAAGATGCCGCTAAACCAGCACACCACTCCGATAATATGAAAGGCCTTAACCCACAGCATACTGCGCTCCTCAATGCGTGCAGAGGAAGCTAGCACAGCTTCCGTTTGATGTCCCGATGATAGCAGGGATCGCGCCTAAGCTGTTGATTTTACGCGATGAAATTGCCGCAGATATTGCATTCTAGGCATTGCCGTGTAACATACTCCCCCCGATAAATCGGATCGTCTGGCGCGAAGTTCTTGGCCTGCGATTCGGCAAAGTTCCAGCTACATACTAAGACAAGGTGCGGAGTCTATTTTGATCAAGATAGGGATTATAGGAGCCACTGGCTACACAGGCGTCGAGCTGCTCAGGCTGCTCGCCACGCGCGACGACGTGGAGATCACCGTGGTGACCTCGCGCGAGCTCGCGGGCGTGGCCGTGCATAGCCATTTTCCCAATCTGCGCGGCTTCGTTGATCTCGAGTTTTCGGCCCCCGACAGCGCCGTGCTGGGTCAGTGCGACGTCGTGTTCTACGCCACGCCCCACGCGGTCGCGATGAACACTGTGAAGGATCTATTGGCGCAGGGCGTGAAGGTCGTCGACCTGTCCGCCGATTTCCGCATTCAGAACATCCCGCTGTGGGAGCAATGGTATAAGACCAAGCACGTGTGCCCGGAGATCGTCCCCGATGCCGTCTACGGCCTGCCGGAGATCAATAGGGAGAAGATCAAGGGCGCGAATCTTATTGCTGCGCCGGGTTGCTACCCCACGGCGATTCAACTCGGCTTCTTGCCACTGTTGGAGAATTCCCTGATCGAGACCGACAGGCTCATCGCCGACGCCAAGTCCGGCGTCAGCGGGGCGGGCCGCAAGGCGGTGGAAGACTTCCTGCTGTGCGAGGCGACCGAGTCGATCAAGGCCTATGCCGTGGGTGGCCATAGGCATCACCCGGAGATCTGCGAGCGCCTGAATCACCATAGCAAGAGTGAGATAAAGTTAACCTTCATACCGCACTTAACGCCCATGGTCAGAGGCATTCTGGCGACGCTGTATGCGCCGGTGAAAGCTGACGTGAAGGTGACGGTGGAGCAGCTGCAGGAGATCTTCGAGCAGCGTTACAGCGACGAGCCCTTCGTGGATGTGCTGCCCCAGGGCGAGCTGCCGGCCACCAGAAATGTGAAGGGATCGAACAAATGCCAGATAGCGGTGTCTTATGCTAGAGACACCCACACGGTGGTAGTGCTGTCGGCTATAGACAATCTGGTGAAGGGCGCCTCCGGGCAGGCCATTCACAATATGAACATCATGCTCGGCCTGGACGAGACGGTGGGATTGCAAAATATCGCCTTATTACCCTAAGCTTTAGCCTCAGGGATTACTTGGACTCGGAGCGATCTGGATGCCAAACGTAGTAAAGGGCAGTAAACAAGAGAAGATGGTGGTCGTGCCCTACAGGCCCGGCCGTCGCCTGTTGTTTGCCTTCGTGTTACTGCTCAGCGTCGGCGCCAGCGCCATCGGCGGCTTCCTGTTCGGCTATGCCAATACGCTGCGGGTGCAGCAATCCGAGCAGGCGACGCAGCAGGAGCTGAGTGAACAGCTGATCGCGGCGGAGACGGAGAACTCCGATCTGCGTCGGCAGGTCGCCATATTGGATAGATCGAGCGTGATGGATCAGCGCGCCAATGAAGAGGTGCAGGAGACTATTCGTGGCCTAAGAGACCGCGTCGCGCAGCTGGAGCAGGATATCGTCTACTACCGGCAGGTGGTGTCGGAGGAAACCGAGGACACCGGGCTGATCATCAGCCAGCTCGATATCGACGCGACCGGCGAGACCAATCGTTACCGCTACAAGCTCGTCATGCGGCAGCAGGATGCCGATGGAGACACCTTCCTCACCGGCCATGTGAATGTAAATCTGGTGGGTCTCATGGGCGAGGAACAGCAGATTCTGGCGCTAAGAGATCTGTCCGCGGAACAGGATCAGCTCGATATTCGGCTGCGATTTAAGTATTTCCAGAACATCGAGGGCGAGCTCGTGCTGCCGACTGACTTCGTTCCCGAGCGGCTGCAGGTCGCGGCGGTCTCGCTGGAGCCCGTAGAGAAGAGCATCAATCAGAATTTTAGCTGGGTCGTCGAACGCTAGACGATCGGAGTAGACGCCGGCTGGCGGCCACGCAGAATTGAGAGGAGACAGCGACAATGTTTAGCAAAGCAGCACCCGAGAAGACATCGAGTGGACCGGCGCACACGCTGGTATCGCGTTCGACCGAGATCGTCGGTGACATCCACTTCAGCGGCGAGTTGATCATCGAGGGCCGCGTGAAAGGCAATATCTACGCGGATGACGATTCCAAGGCCTTGATTCGCATCGCCGAGAAGGGCGCGGTCGAGGGTGAGGTCTGCGTGCCGTCGGCCATCGTCAATGGTCTGGTGCAGGGCGACCTGCGCTCGGCGAATCACCTGGAGCTGGCGGCCAAGGCGGTCGTGGTGGGCAACGTCTACTACAACCTGATCGAGATGGTGATGGGTTCCGAGGTCAACGGCAACCTGATGCACATCAGCACCAGCCAGAACGAGAACAAGCGCCTGGCGGCCGAGAAGAAGAAGTTGCCCTTCGATAGCAAGGCCATGCAGAACAGCTGATAAGGCCCGATTTTAGTGGCAGATTCATTGGCAGGGAATAATTGACTAAATTACTCGGTTATTGAGATAATCACCCCAGTTTGCACGATCACCGAGCCCCTTTCCGCGGCTCGATCGAAATCAATTGAGAATCACGATGTCAGCAGTACAAACGCAAGAGCCAATCATCATGTCCTTCACCGACAACGCGGCGGACAAGGTGCACAATCTGATCAACGAGGAAGGCAACGACAAGCTCAAATTGCGGGTTTTCGTTACCGGTGGCGGCTGTTCGGGTTTTCAGTACGGCTTCTCCTTCGACGAGGAGATCAACGAGGACGACACCGTCATCGAGAACAAGGGCGCAAGCCTGCTGGTAGACCCGCTAAGCTATCAGTATCTCGTCGGCGCGAAGATCGACTACGTGGAAGGTCTGGAAGGCTCGCGTTTCATCGTGAACAACCCCATGGCCTCGACGACCTGCGGCTGCGGCTCGTCTTTCTCGATCTAAGCACTCAACTTAAGCACTCACCCAGAAAGCTTTAGACTAGGCCTTGTAGATTCCGCCCAGGATGACCGCCTGTTTTGCGCCCGTGAAGGGAGCGGTGTCGATAGGGCGTCCTTCTAATGTCTGCTTCGCCATCCAGGCGAAGGCGATTGCCTCCACCCAATCCGGATCGATGCCCAGCTTCGCCGTAGAAACCACGTTGCAGTCGCGCAGTCGCGCCTGCAGCCCTTCCATAAATGCATTGTTATGAGCGCCGCCGCCACAGACGTACACCTCGGTAGGGTTCGCCTCCTTGCGTATCTCCGCCACGACGCTGTCGATGGTGAAGCGCAGCAGTGTGGCCTGCACGTCGGCCGCGGCGAGTTCCTGCCCGAGCTTCTCAAGCTTAGCCTCCAGCCACGGTCCATTGAAAAGTTCTCGACCCGTGCTCTTCGGCGCTGGCCTCGCCAAATAGGGCTCGGCTAGGAATAGCTTGAGTAGAGGCTGATTCAGGTTGCCCTGAGCGGCCCAGTCGCCGTTCTTGTCATAATTCTTGTTCAGGTGTTTGCTGGCCCAATAGTCCATCAAGACATTGGCGGGCCCCGTGTCGAATGCCAGGCAGGTGCCGTCTTTGTTTAGTACCGTGATGTTCGCTATGCCGCCGACGTTTAATACCACGCGATCGCTGCTGGAGGACTGGAAGCAATTTCGGTGTAAAAGGGGTGCCAGCGGTGCGCCTTCGCCGCCTGCCGCCATGTCGCGTCGCCGCAGGTCGGCGACGGTGGTGATGCCAGTGAGTTGGGCGATGGTATTCGGGTCGCCGATCTGCAGCGTGAAGCGCGTGGCTCCTTCGGGGTAGTGGTAGACGGTCTGCCCGTGGCTGCCTATAGCCTTCACCGAGGCCTTGTCTATGCTCTCGTTAGCTAAAAGAGCAGTGACGCCCTTCGCGAACAGTTGTCCTATGGCGACGTCGGTCTTGCCGTAGAGTTCGAGGCCGATGTCTTTGCCCGTGCAGAGCTGGAGAATGTCGTCTCGCAGCGCTGCGGGGATGGGCTCGGAGTGCGTGGCGACTACGCGGGGTTGCTTGCCTTCGAACTGAACCAGCGCACAGTCGACGCCGTCGACACTGGTGCCGGATATCAGCCCAATATAGTAGTCGGAGTTCGCCAAGGGATTCCTGGGTTCAATCAGCGCTGGGCTGATTGAGAGTGATCAGGCGCGTGCTATTCATCTCGGAGAAGCGCTCGAGTAGATCGGCGGTCTGCGTGCGGAAGCGATCCATCTTGGATGCGTCGATAGACTCTGCCTTGGGCAGCTTGTCGATGATAGTTCGCGGATTCTGGTGCACGCCACCCATCAGGAACTCGTAATGCAGATGGGGGCCGGTGGCGCCGCCGGTCGAGCCGACATAGCCGATGATATCGCCCTGGCGTACACGCTTGCCCGAGCGAATGCCGTTTGCGTATTTGGACAGGTGCGCGTACTTCGTTTCGAAGCCGCCGGTGTGTTTGATGATGACCAAGTTGCCGAAGGAACCGTAGCGCGAGGCGCGGGTAACCGTGCCGTCGCTGGTCGCGCGAATCGGCGTGCCGCGCGGCGCCGCATAGTCGGTGCCCTTGTGTGCGCGTATCGTGTTTAGTATCGGATGACGACGGTTAGGATTGAAGTTGGAACTGATGCGGAACACATCCAGTGGGCTGCGCAGGAAGGCCTTGCGCATGCTCTCGCCGTCGGCGTTGTAGTAACCGACTTCGCCTTCTTCATCTATATAACGCACCGCGGTGAATGTCTTACCCTGATTCGTGTACTGCGTGGCGAGGATGTCGCCGTGGCCGATGAACTCGCCGTCCAGGTATTTCTCTTCATAGAGGATGCTGAAGTCATCGCCTGTGCGTGGGTCGAGAATGAAGTCGATTACGCCGCCGAAGATGTTCGCCATCTCCATAATAGTCTGTGCAGGAATCTGCTCGCGCTGGCCGGCCATGAACAGGCTGTCCGCGATGGTGCCGACCTTGAACGTGGGTCGCAGCTGCGGGAAGTTGAGTATCGACTCGACGTCGTAGTTATTGTTGTTGAGGGTGAACAGGTAGCCTTCGAGTGGCGACTTCAGGAGGCGAAGCTGTTCGAGCTTGCCTTCGTTTGGAATCAGGAAGTCCAGCTTGTAGCCGGGGTAGACCTGGTTCAAGATCTTGGCTTCGTCGCTGCTGTTCAGCACGCGGAACAGGTCCTGATCGGTTAGGCCGACCTTGCTGAATATGGCGGAGATGCTGTCGCCGCTCTTTACCTCGAAGTTCTGCCACAGCGTGACGTCTTCCAGTACCGGCTCGGCCTCGAGGGCGGGAGCCACGACGAAGTCGCTTAGAACGGGCTCAGGGGGTGCAGACGCCGCAGCGTCCGCTACGGGGTTGATCTCGACGTTCAGCGCGATCTCGGTGCGGCCGCCAGACTCCTCATCGCTATCGCCAAAGGGCAGCACCAGCAGGATTAGAAACAGGCCACATAGCACGCCGGCTAGGGTGAGATGGTCGCGCGGATAGTGAGACACCACAAGATACTGCCTGCGGGCAAATTCCTTAATAAAATCAACAATTTCCATATAGTAAACTACTGCAAAAGTTTCTATGGCACGAAAAAGCGCGAGTTTAAAACAAATTGCCTGGCAATTCCTAGGCGTTTTTGTCCCGGGAGCCGCACAACTGGGCTGTTCTAGTGTAAAATCGCCGCCTTTTTAGCATAAACAAAACGCGGTTTCTCCTGCTTGGG
>Ga0055584_100001298_pt1 | contig 24505 bp, 23 predicted proteins | sample OSDHelmetaG_FD_58716 | JGI IMG/M metagenome (GOLD analysis project Ga0055584, IMG submission 58716) | Pelagic marine sediment microbial communities from the LTER site Helgoland, North Sea, for post-phytoplankton bloom and carbon turnover... | ecosystem: Environmental > Aquatic > Marine >...
GGCCCCGCCCTGGTTAAACGGTTGGAAGAAGCGTGCCGCGCTGGGGGCAGTTCGTTCCACAGCACGGGGTTGAACCCCGGATGGTTGGGGGACTTGTTGCCTTTGTCCATGTCGTCGCTGTCAAAGCGGATCGATAATATTCATGTGACCGAAATTTCTGATTTTTCCCTCTATCCCTCGCCAGAAATTATGCTCGATGTCATGGGTTTTGGTAAACCGTTGGCCCAATTTAAGAAGGAAGGCAAACGCCGCACCCATTGGCTGAACGGTCTGTTCCGCGAAAACGTGCAGATGATCGCCGATGGCCTGGGCATCAAGCTTGATCGCATCAGCGAAAAGCTTGAGGTCGATACGGCCAAGAAAAGTTTCGACGTTGCCGCTGGCCCCATCGCCAAGGGCAGTGTTTCCGGCCAATATTGGACATGGTCTGGCATGGTCGGTCGCAAACCCGTGATTACCCACGAAACCATTTGGCGCATGGGGCCCAATGCGGGCAAGGGTTGGCCCACCGGTAACCACTCTGTTGCCATAACAGGCGAGCCCAATATGAGAGTAGAGTTCGCCGCAGACTGGATTTCAGACGGCCTGTTGGGGACGGCCATGCATGCGGTGAACGCCATTCCCCATGTGTGTGATGCCCCCGCAGGCATCCAGACATTTTTGGAATTGCCCAATATCTATGGACAAGGCGTTGGCCCTGTGGCCAAGAAGACGGCCAAAAAGAAGTAGGCCGAACCCGCCTGGGCAGGCATTGGCAAACCGGCTGTAAATTGTAGATGCACCCGGCGCGGATATATGGTTTGGTGTCGACCAGAGTTCACCATGGCTGCGGCGCATTCCCAATAGCGGCAGTCTCAACAAATAGAATTGGATAAGTTAATGAGTGCATTAGATAAATTCCGCCTTGATGGCGAAGTCGCCGTTGTTACTGGTGGTGGTCGTGGTATTGGCCGGGCCATTGCCCTGGGCCTGGCAGAAGCGGGTGCCGACGTTGTTGTGGCCGCGCGCCGTACAGAAGAAATCAACGCCGTGGCTGAAGAAGTTAAAGCGCTGGGCCGTCGTGGCCTGGGCATCACCACCGATATGATGGATATGGACCAGATCGAAAACCTGGCTGAAGAAACCGTCAAGCAAATGGGCAAGCTGTCCATCTGGGTAAACAATGCCGGTGGTGCTGATGACCGCACCATGCGTAACCTGATCGATGTGCCTGAATATCAGTGGGACTTCCAAGCTGGCCTGAACCTCAAGGCTGTTTGGGCAGGCTCTATTGCCGCAGCCAAGCGGATGGATGAAGGGTCTTCCATCATCAACATCTCATCCATTGAGGCGTTCAACCCATCGCCCACCAATGGCCCATACGCAGCCGCCAAAGCGGGCGTGCATGCGCTGACAACATCTTTGGCCAAAGAGCTGGCACCAAAAATTCGTTGTAACGCCATTGCACCGGGCCCTGTACCAACCGAGGTGTTCCTAGAGGCAACAGGTCTGACCATGGAAGCCATGCCAATGGTTGCCCAGCAGCTGAACATTCCCATGGGCCGTATGGGTGAAGAAGATGATCTGGCCCCAGCTGCTATTTATCTGGCATCGCAGGCATCTAACTGGATCACTGGCCAGGTGCTGACTGTCAGCGGCGGCCTCTAGGTCTAAAATAGCAAAGGGTAAAGGGAATGGATTATGTAGAAGCGGCGGATGCCCGCCATATGGATGGCATGCGCCTGGCCCTGACCATGAATGTCTGTGGGCCATGGAGCGAAAGCGCCAAATATATTCTGCAGGTTAAAGACATTCCCTTTGTCCCGGTTGCTCAATATGGCGGCGGCGAAAACCCTGACCTGGTCGACTGGACTGGTCATGGCAACGCCCCCGTCACCGTTTGGGAAAACGAACCACCGCGCACGGGCTGGGCTGAAATTCTAGACCAGGCCGAGCGACTGGCCCCAACCCCGGCATTGATACCCAAAGACCCGGCCCTGCGGGCACAGGTGTTTGGCATCTCCAACGAAATATGTGGTGAATGGGGCTTTGGCTGGTGTCGGCGCATCATGTTGTTCCCGCCGGTTGAAGCGCCTGAAGACGCGGGCGGCGACAGCATGAAGATGCTGCGTGCACGCTATGGCCGCACAACCAACCCCTATGATGAGGCCCCCGGCCGTATCGTTGAAATTCTGGACTATTTACGCGATGTGCTGGAAGCACAAAAGGCAGCAGGCAGCCCCTATCTGGTTGGTGATTGCCTAACAGCGGCCGATATTTATTGGGCTGCATTTTCACAGATGTTGGTGCCCATGCCTGAAGATAAAAACCCCATCACCGGCCCCATGCGCGAAATGTATGGCGGCATTGGGCCAGTGGTTGGCGAGGCCCAGCATCCTATTTTGTTGGAACACCGAGACTATATCTTCGACAAATATTTGAGCCTGCCGCTGGACTTTATGGATACGCGGTCCGGCTGAACCTACTCAGCTGCTTCAGAATCACCTTCAGCACTTGCGGCCATGGCTGCGGGGTTGAAGTCTTTGTCGAACATCTCGATAGTCTCGGACGTGGGGCCATGGATGAAGACAAAGCCGCCAAAGGGTGGAATCACATAGCCACCCAGCCCTGTCTCGACAATCGCTTTTTCAATATGGGCGATATCGCGACCCACGAGCCGGAAGTGGTTGGCCGATGGGTAGTGTTTGCCCCAGGCGCGCAGGTCTAAACGTTTTGTGTCGGGACGCACTTCAATATCCATGCGGCCCTTGATGCCGTCCATTTGGTGGCGCTGGACGCCGTCGCCTCGGTCGGCCAAGGCGGAGATAGGCACCTGCAAAACTTCCTCATAGAAGCGCTTCACCTTGGGGAAGTCGTCAGTTGAATAGTGCAAGATGGCGAAGGGCTCTTTCTTGCGGGTCAATATTGTGTGTTGGCCATCGCGCCAGATGAATCGAATGCCATCTTCTTCAGGCACCTCAATGGGGGTGGAGTAGGCGCAATCCGGGTCAGCAGCCTGCATTTGGTCGTAGGCCTTCCATGGGTCGTCAACTGGAATGCCAATCACCAGGTCGCCTTGTGCGGGCGCTACACAAGGCCGTGGCACCAGAGCTGCAGGCTGAATTTCAATCAGGTCTATCTGTTGGCCGGTGTTTGGATTTTCAACATAATGGGTGTGATATTCATCACCCAAGACCGGCGCCGTAACCTGGCCGATGGGGTTATCTGGCACATTGGTATAAACAAGCGGCTCTGGCGCGCCGGGCTGAAAATCGGTGAACCCAAGGGTGCGTAGTACCTTTTTTGTCTGCACGATGTCGCTGCAGCTGATGCCGTGATGCGTCTGTACCATGGAAAACATGAAGGGTTCCTCAATGTAAAGTCACTGTTGCACGTAACGCTACATCAGGGTTAGCCTCTCTACTAGTCAGGAAACGGGCTACTAGTCAGGAATTGGGGAGCAGGACTATGGGAACACCATCAATTGCGCATTACGGCACAACGCTCATGGAAGCGCAGCCGCCTGAAGGTACTGTTTATGCTGACCACCCTAAAGAGGGTGATTTGGCCAAAACGCTCGAGTTTCTGGACCTGTTCGGCTTCAAACCCCTCATTGAGAATATGTATGAAGGGCTAGGGCGGCAATATATCTGGTCGCGTGGCAGCCAAGATGACGCGGACTATGTCGAGAAAGACACATTCACTTCATTTGCCTCGGTAGAGCGCCCACAAACAGATATGCCCCGCGTCGGTGATACATTCTTTCGCATGAGCCACGCGGATCCCGTCGGTATCTATCGGACTCTCAAGGCCAGAAAGTTAGTCGATCCGATGGTGAATGCTGAATACGAAACGGCCTTTTTGGCACGTGCGGTGGATTGTATCATCTATAGGGGCCCAGATGGCCAACGCTACGAGTTGTGCGCTACGCTTGAAACGACGGCGGAAAATCACACGGTCTATATCTGCACCGACCCCGCAGAGCTTGAGGCAACAATGGCAGATTTCGTGGCAGAATTTGGCCTCACACCCGCTGGCACCGAGGACTTCTACGGTTATGCCACCGCGCATTTACTGAAGCGTGAAGACCCCGGCATTACCATTGCGCTGCTGACAGCTGCCGAAGGCACGGCGCTGGAGCCGCGCTGGACCGATGATATCTTCAAAGAAGCGGGTTATTCCCACTACCGGATGGGCAGCCCCGACATGGCCCATACAGAAGAAGTTACCCGCCAGGCCTTCCCCAAAGGCGGCGATGTGGCATTCGTGTATTTCCGAGAAAGTTACCTGGAATTGGTGCAGGTAGAAGGCGCTGCAGCAGCCTAATAAAAAGGGGTGCCCGAAAGCACCCCTCTTCAAACTCAATGTCGGTCTAACTACTCGCCCGTGAACTCGGGGTCGCGTTTTTCCATGAAGGCTTTGATGCCTTCTGCGAAGTCTTTGGTGCGCATCAGTGGCAATAGCTGCAGATACACATGGTGAACATGTTCATCGAAAGTTTCCTTCATGCCCATGCGCATCATGCGCTTGGCGGCTGCGGTGGCCAGTGGGGCGTTGGAGGCAATTTCGAGCGCCAATGACCGAGCTGCGGACTGCACTTCATCATCTGCAACTACATGGTTCGTCAGGCCCAACTCAAGGCATTCCTGCGCGCCGAGTGTCCGGCCCGAGAAAATAACCTCTGATGCTTTCGCCCAACCCAAAAGGCGCGGCAATATCCATGTGCCGCCTGATTCTGGCAAAAGGCCACGCTTGGTGAAGGCTGCCGCCAGCTTGCCGCTTTCGCCCATGAAGCGAATGTCAGCGCCGAGCGCCAAATCCATGCCATAGCCAGCCGCGCCGCCGTTCAGTGCGCAGATAACAGGTGTATCGAGGTTGTAAAGCACTGTTGGTGGCGTGGTGCGTACATCTAGGTTTACAGAGACGGCTGCATTGGAACCAATGCCGGTACTACCCTGGCTTGCTTTGCCCAAGTCTAGCCCGGCACAGAAGGCGCGGCCAGCACCGGTGATGATGATGCACCGCACTTCGGGGTCCGTATCAGCGGCAAACAGCTGCTTGGCAAGCCCGTCCAGCATTTCACCAGAAATGGTGTTCATGCGTTGGGGTGCATTAAGGGTGATGGTGCCGATATGGTCGGACACATCGTATAGGATTTCGCTTTCGGTCTCGTTTGCAGCCTCGGGCTGTGACATTTTTAATCTCCTGAATGAATGGACGCGTATAGTGATACGCGAAGTCACAGACGTCCAGTATTAAGAGAACACAAGGCCCGCCCATGCAGTTAACTATCGCCATAGAACAATGGCCAGTCCGTGGTGTGTTTCGCATTGCGCGTCGCGAGGCAACCGAGACGGACGTGTTGGTTGTGACACTCCTGGATGAAGACCACGTGGGGTGTGGGGAATGTGGGCCAATTATTCGCTATGGTGAAACGGTCGAAACTTGTCGTGCTCAGATAGAGGCCATTCGTACAACCGTAGAAGAAGGCATTACACAGGCCGAATTGGCGACATTATTGCCGCCGGGTGGTGCGCGAAACGCCATGGATTGTGCGCTCTGGGATTTAGAGGCCAAAAAGGCCGGGCAACCCATATGGGAGGTGGCCGGGTTGCCAGAACCCATGCCGATTACAACAGCCTTTACCATCAGTGTCGATACGCCAGACAAAGTGTTGGAAGCGGCGGAGGCTGCGGCCTTTATGCCATTGTTGAAATTGAAACTTGCCGGTGACAATGATGACATAACCAGGGTGCGTGCGGTACGGGCCGGAGCGCCTGGTGCCCGCTTGATTGTCGATGCCAACGAAGCGTTCACGGCCAAGTCGCTGGAGGAATTGCTGCCGAGTCTAGCGGCCCTGCATGTAGAAATGGTTGAACAGCCCCTGCCTGCAGGCGGTGACGACGCGTTGAAATCAATCGATAGCCCCATCCCGATTTGTGCGGATGAAAGCTGCCATATGGATGAAGATTTAGTGACCCTTGCTGAGAAGTATCAGGCCATTAACATCAAGCTCGACAAAACGGGTGGTTTAACGGCGGCGTTTGATCTGGCAGAGCGGGCACAGGCGGCAGGGCTGGATATTATGGTGGGCTGCATGTTGGGTACCTCGCTGGCCATGGCGCCGGCTTTTCTGGTGGCCCGCCGGGCGCGTTGGGTCGACATTGATGGGCCGCTTTTGTTGGAACGGGACCGCGAACCCGGCTTGGTTTATGCAGATGGGATCGTCTTTCCGCCAACGCCCGACATCTGGGGCTAGTCGAATTAAGGGATAGTGGCCCAAAAAAAGGGCCTCCGAAGAGGCCCTCTAATCTTGGTATCGTCTGGCTTCCTATTTGGAGCCGGATGGAATGTCCTTGAACGGGATATCCTTGTCGACACGTACGTCACCGGGCATGCCTAGAACGCGTTCAGCAATGATGTTCCGCATAATTTCGTCGGTACCACCAGCAACACGGCCAGCGATAGAGCCGAGCAAGCCATGTTGGAACAGGCCTTTCATGGGCGCGAGGCCGCTATCCATAATGCCACCGGATTGGTCCAGCAGTTCCATGCCATATTCAGACATGCTTTGGCGCATTGGCCCTTGAACCAATTTGCCGATGGAGGCTTCAGGCCCTGGCGTGTCGCCACGAGAGAGCGCGGACATTGTCCGGGCGTTGCTGTATTTAACGCCAGCGGATTGGGCGTACCATTCTGCTAATTGGGCGCGGACTGCCTGATCCTGGATCAATGGGCCATCGTCGCCTTCGATGTCGCGGGCCAGGTCGAACAGGGTTTCAAAACCAACGGCCAGCTGGGCGTTAGAGCCAACAGCCATGCGTTCGTTCATCAAGGTTGTCAGGGCCACTTTCCAGCCATCACCAACGGCACCCAGGCGGTTGGCATCGGGAATACGGACATCGTCGAAGAACACCTCGTTGAAATGTGCCTGACCAGATACCTGTTTGATAGGTTTGGCTTCGACACCCTTTGTCCTCATATCCAAGAGGAAGAAGGTCATGCCCTTATGTTTGGGCACATCGGGGTCTGTGCGTGTTACCAGAATGCCCCAATCCGCTTCATGCGCGCCGGAAGACCAGATTTTTGAACCATTGATGACCCACTCATCACCATCTTTAACAGCGCGGGTACGCAAAGCAGCCAGATCAGACCCACCAGCAGGTTCAGAGAACAGCTGACACCAGACAATGTCTGCGCGGCCTGTCTTGGGCAGGAATTCTTTTTTCTGTTCGTCATTGGCATGGACCATCAGCATTGGCCCGGTCATGGAAACACCAACGACCAGCATGGCTGCAGATGGAGGGGCCACTTTGCCTTCTTCTTCAGAGAAGATGGAAGACTGGATGGATGACAATGCCCGCCCGCCATATTCTTCCGGCCAGCTTAGGCATGCCCAACCGGCGTCATATTTGGTGCGCTGCCACTCACGGCAGACATTTTGCATGCCTTCAGTCTGCATGCGTTTTTGCCAATTTTTTGGGGCATTGGCATCGAGCCATTCGCGCACTTCTGCGCGGAATTCGGCTTCTTCTGGGGTATCATTAAAATCCACGTCTCAACTCCTGATTCAAAATTTGCCTAACGCTAGCACACCGACGAAAACATGCAACGGAGATTGTTTACGATGAAAAATGTAATGGAGGGTTGTTGGGCGAGGGCTCAGAGCAAGAGGTAGCCGCCATCAACAACCATTTCAGACCCGGTCACGAAAGAAGCCTCGTCAGACGCAAGAAAAAGCACCGCATTAGCCACTTCATCAGGTGCGCCCAAGCGCCCAAGTGCGTGATGCGCCGTGATGTCATCCCACATCTCATTGGCCTCGGCTAAAGGATCGATCGCGTTGCTCAGCAAGGGGGTTGAGATATAGCCAGGGTGTACAGAGTTGCACCGGATATTGTAGCCAGCCTGGCCACAGTGTACGGCGACAGACTTGGTCAAAAGCCGCACGGCTCCTTTTGAGGCGCTATAGGCTGGCACCGTTCCCGAAGCCATGATGCCGTGTATAGATGACATGTTGATTATCGATCCGCTGCCATTTTCTTTCATGGCGTGCACGGCGGCGCGGCAGCCTAAAAATACTGCATCGGAATTAACGGACATGATCGTCTGCCAGGTTTCAAACGATTCGGCATCAATGGGTGACCCGGCCCCGATCCCGGCATTGTTCACGAGAATATCTAGCTTGCCAAACCTATCGACGGTGGCGTCGATAACAGTACGCCAGCCCTCGGGGTCTGTGACGTCTTGGTGCATGTATATCGCCGTCTTGCCCAGGTGCTGGACCAGGTTTGCACCCAGTTCATCATTGAGATCGGTGATCACAACACGCGCGCCTTCGGCAACAAACCGTGTGGCGCAGGCAGCACCGATGCCTGATGCGCCGCCGGTTATAAGGGCAACTTTGCCTTCCAGGCGTCCCACTGCTTCGCTCATGTGACTTGGTCCCTTACCGTTATTGCCCTGTCTGGATAGTCTGAAAACAGGCCATCGGCCCCCAACTCTAGGTGCGCCCTGATTTCGTCTTCCATTGTCTCAAATCCTGGTCCCACCACTTCGGGGACGAAGGCCCACACATGCACCAGCTTGCCCATATCGTGACAGCGCTTTACAAAGTCGGTGTCCTTTCCATCAACACCAATGACGAGGGATTTATGAGGCGCGATGACGGTAGCATAGTCGGCTGCGTCTTCGGCGATTGAAGACGGGCGAACCTGGCCGAAATTGGCATCTTCATTGCGGATGAGCTGCACCAGCGGCAGGTTGCTTATGGTTTTGGCGCGCTTTAGCGTGCCGGGGTCGAAGCTTTGGAAAAACACGGGTTGTTGTTCTTTGCCAAAGCCATGTTTGGCGATGATGTCAAAGGCCAGGGGCATAAAATCAAAACCAAGGGCGAGAAGGTCTGGCGCGTGCTTTATTTCCGGGCATACGCCCACAGGCCGGTCTATCTTTTCGGCTTCGCGATTGATGATCTGTAGCAGTTCCGCGAAAGTTAGTATTTCCTGCTGGTCGTTATAGTCGGCGCTGCGGCTTGGCCAGGCTTGGCGGCATCGTAGGGTCTTGATTTCCTCCAGGGTGAAGTCTTCTGCATACCATTGCGGAATGAGGTTGCCCGGCTTGCGCACGCGTCGGCTGGCGAATTCCGGATGGTCGGCGATATCGGTGGTGGTGCCTAAATAGCGATCATGGCGGCAGATTAAGTGGCCATCTGCGGTGAAGACCAGGTCTGGTTCTATGAAGTCTGCGCCCATGGCGATGGCGGCTTCATAGCTGGCGGCAGCGTGTTCGGGAAAATGGCCGCTGGCCCCCCGGTGGGCGATAATGATGGGTGTATTGTTTGGCATTCGGTCCGTTTCTTCTGCTCTATTTTTTGAGCGTAGAGCATATTTTTCTGTGGTGAAACCTCAAGAAACAGGCTTCGCTTTGTTGAATCTTGACAAAAATGGTCTGGTATAGGCAAAAAGCGCCTTCCAGAGGCGATTCAGGGCTGGACGATTCATATCAGACTAATTAAGTAGGATATGAAATATGTACCTAATGAGGCGAGTGCAATGATCCGACTGACACGGTTGGCAGATTATGCGGTTCTGTTAATGACCCATATGGCGCATGAATGGCGCAAGGATCCGTCGCGGGTGATGAATGCGGCTGATCTGGCGCGGGAAACCCATATTCCCGGCCCAACTGTTTCCAAAATATTGGGGGCGATGTCGCGGGGTGACCTGCTGACATCCCATCGAGGCCATGCCGGGGGTTATGCTCTGTCGCGGTCTCCCGAAGATATTTCTGCCTCAGATATCATCAGCGTGATTGAAGGGCCCATTGCCCTGACAGAATGCCTCGACGACGACACCGATGATTGCGAAATTGAAAGCCTGTGCGGCGTGCGTGCATCATGGAACCGTATCAATGGGGCGATCACAACCGCTCTGGAAGGCATCAGCCTGGCGCAGATGGCAACCGACCAGTTGGCTGTTTTCGCTGTAGACGACATAGCGGCCCCGACCGGCCAGGAGGCCCACTAACATGGCCAGTACAGAGACCCAAAACACCCTTGATGAAGCCGCTGGCGACTATAAGTATGGCTTCGTCACTGACATTGAAATGGACATGGCCCCCAAGGGGTTGAACGAAGATATAGTCAGGTTCATCTCAGCCAAGAAGAATGAGCCTGAATGGTTGCTTGAGTATCGCCTTAAGTCATACCGGGCATGGCTCAAGGTCGAAGACCCGGATTGGGCACGGGTGGATTATCCAGAAATCGACTTTCAGGATCTCTACTATTATGCGGCGCCTAAGACAGATGCTGACGCTCCTAAAAGCCTCGATGAAATAGACCCCGATATTCTGGCAACCTATGAAAAGTTGGGCATTCCCGTGAAGGAACAGGAAGTGCTGGCAGGCATTGCTGGTACGCCCAATGTCGCGGTAGATGCCGTGTTTGATTCGGTTTCCGTGGCCACGACCTATAAAGCCAAGTTGGAAGAAATTGGCGTGATCTTCTGTTCGTTCTCAGAAGCCGTGATTGAACATCCTGAATTGGTGAAGAAATATCTCGGCTCTGTCGTGCCGGCGGGCGATAATTTTTATGCGACGCTAAATGCGGCTGTGTTTTCCGACGGTACCTTTGTTTACATTCCCAAGGGCGTACGCTGCCCCATGGAACTATCAACATATTTTCGGATCAATACCGCCAATACTGGCCAGTTTGAACGCACATTGATCGTGGCCGATGAAGGGTCCTACGTCAGCTATCTCGAGGGCTGCACCGCCCCCATGCGTGACGAAAACCAACTGCATGCCGCAGTGGTCGAACTAGTGGCGCTCGATGATGCCGAGATCAAATATTCTACGGTGCAGAACTGGTACCCCGGCGACAAAAATGGCCTTGGCGGTATCTATAATTTTGTAACCAAGCGTGCGGCGTGCCGCGGTAAAAATTCAAAAGTGTCCTGGACCCAGGTTGAAACTGGCTCTGCTGTCACCTGGAAATACCCCAGCTGTATTTTGCAGGGCGATGGGTCTGTCGGTGAGTTCTATTCGGTGGCGATTACCAATAATTACCAACAGGCTGATACAGGCACCAAGATGATTCATATCGGCAAGAACACCACCAGCAAGATCATCTCCAAGGGGATCTCTGCCGGTAAGGCTCAGAACACCTATCGGGGCATGGTGCGGGTGCAACCGGGTGCCGAAGATGCGCGAAATTTCACCCAGTGTGACTCGTTGTTGATGGGTGATGAATGCGGTGCCCATACGGTGCCGTATATTGAGGTGAAGAACCCGTCAGCCACGGTGGAGCATGAAGCCACCACATCGAAAATTAGTGAAGACCAGATGTTCTATTGCCTGCAACGCGGGTTAGAACCTGAAGAAGCGATCTCGATGATCGTTAATGGTTTTTGTAAGGAAGTCATGCAGCAGCTTCCCATGGAATTTGCTGTTGAAGCACAAAAGCTTCTGGGTATCAGTCTGGAAGGGAGCGTTGGATAGACATGTTAGAAATCAATAATATACACGCCACTGTCGGTGATAAGCCGATCCTTAAAGGCATCAATCTGTCGGTTAATGGTGGCGAAGTACATGCGATTATGGGTCCCAATGGGGCCGGTAAAAGCACGCTAGGCAATGTACTGGCCGGGCGTGATGGCTATGAAGTGACGGATGGCGCCGTGACCTATCGAGGCAATGACCTGTTGGGTATGGAAGCTGATGAACGTGCCCGCGATGGTGTGTTCCTGGGTTTCCAGTACCCGGTAGAACTCCCCGGCGTGAACGGCATGACATTCCTGCGCATGGCGGCCAATGCGGTGCGCAAACATCGGGGTGAAGAAGCCCTCGATGGTATGGACTTCCTGAAGCTGTTGAAGAAGACAATTGCTGAATTGGAAATGGATGACGCGCTACTGAAGCGGTCGGTCAATGTAGGCTTTTCTGGCGGTGAGAAAAAGCGCAACGAGATTGTTCAGATGGCAATTATGGACCCGCATTTGATGATCCTCGATGAAACGGATTCAGGCCTCGATATCGATGCTCTTAAATTGGTATCTCAGGGTATCAACCTGATGCGCAGCCCGGATAAAGCCATTGTGATGGTAACCCACTACCAACGCTTGCTGGACTATGTGAAGCCAGACTTTGTACACGTTCTGGTCGATGGCCAAATTGTCGATACAGGCGGGGCCGACCTTGCGCTGAAGTTGGAACGCGAAGGCTATGCAGCCTATGGCGTAAACGAGGCGGCGTAGGATACGATTATGAACGCACCTCTTTTCACCGAACAATTTGAGCAGATCAGGCCTTCCCTACCCGACGGCGATGCCGAGTGGCGGCAAGTGGCGCTCGATCGCTTCAACGCTCTGGGTCTGCCTTCCCAGAAGCGCGAAGCTTGGCGTTATACACCGCTGACGGGCCTGAAGAGCGACCTGACTGCTGCTGCGCTCGACCAGGAAAGCATCGGGGCCGCACTGAAAGCACAAATGATTCCCGGTGCATTGCACCTGGCGTTCGTCGGTGGCTATTTCGTGCCCGAGCTTTCCTCTTCGTTAGAAGGCGTAGGCGGCCTATCGATTGCCAACATCACCCAGTTGCTAATAGACGATAGCGCTGGTGATGGTGATGCATTGGTTAATGACATTGTGCTGAACGGCGGTGAGAACCCTGATGAAGCCTTGGTCGCGCTCAACGGTGCCATGGTGTCTGACGGTGCGGTTATTGATGTTGCGCCGGGGGCTCAGATTACACAGCCCATTCAACTTCTTTATGCGGGCAACCCAACTGGCTTGGTCAATGTGCGCCATATCGTTCAAATGGGCGCTGGAAGCCGGGCAAGTCTGGTTGAAGTGGCTCAAGATGCCGACGCACAAGGTTGGCTGAATGTTGTGAACCAAATTGCGCTGGCAGACGACGCGCGGCTAGACCATTTGCGCATTATGGATGATGGCGAACAGGCCAGCCATATTTCCCAGACGCGGGTTAGCTTGGCGGCCAATGCGCGCTATGAAAGTTTTGCGCTTCTGTCTGGCGGCGCACTGGCGCGTCACGACGTGCAAGCCGTGTTCACAGGCAGTGGTGGCCATTGCGGCTTGTCCGGGATTGGGCTGGGGCAGCAAAAACAAATCCGCGACGTAATCACGCACATCGACCACGCCTTGCCAGATTGCACCAGCGCCCAAACCTTCAAGAATGTCATGGATGACCATGCCTCTTCCGTGTTCCAGGGCAAGGTGACGGTACAGCAAGATGCCCAGCGCACCGATGCGCAGCAGTCTAACCAAAACATCCTGTTGGCACGCACGGCGACAGCCAATGCCAAGCCGGAACTGGTTATTTTTGCCGACGACGTGAAGTGTGCCCACGGCGCCACTGTTGGCGAACTGGATGTAGACCAGTTGTTTTATCTTCGGGCTCGGGGCCTTGACGAGGAAACGGCGAAACAGTTGTTGGTAGAAGGGTTTATCGCCGACGTGTTTGAAATTATCGAAGATGAAAGCCTGCGTAATCATTTGCGCAATACGGCCAGTGATTGGTTGGGTACGTCATGAACCAATCTGCCCCTATAGCGACTAAAAGCTTTGATATCGCAGCCATCCGGCGCGACTTCCCGATCCTGGCTGAAACCATGCCAGGCGGTAAACATCTGACATTTTTGGATAGTGCAGCCAGTGCGCAAAAGCCGCAGGCCGTCATTGATGCGATGGCGCAGGTCTATGGCCACGAATATGCCAATATCCACCGGGGCGTGTATTACCTCAGCCAAATTGCGACAGACCACTTTGAGTCCGCACGTCGCAAAGTGCAAAACTTCCTGGGGGCCAAAGCCGACCGCGAAATTATTTTCACTCGTAATGCGACTGAGGCCATCAACCTGGTGGCCATGAGTTGGGGCCGGGCCAATTTGAAGGCCGGTGATCAGGTGATCCTGTCGGAAATGGAACATCACGCCAATATTGTGCCGTGGCAGCTATTGCGTGACCAAACCGGTATCGAGTTGGTGGTCGCACCTATTGATGACGATGGCGCGCTAATTTGGGAAGAATTTGAGGCGTGCTTTACCCCGCGTACCAAGCTGGTGGCGATGACTCATGTTTCGAATGCCTTGGGCACCATTACCCCCATTGCCGACATCATTAGCACGGCCCACGACCATGGCGCCTTGGTGCTTGTCGATGGTAGCCAGGCTGTGCCGCATCTGGATGTTGATGTCGTCGCATTGGATGCTGATTTCTATGTCTTTACCGGCCACAAGCTTTATGGCCCATCTGGCATCGGCGTGCTTTATGGCAAGGAAGCGTTGCTTGAAGATATGCCGCCTTATCAGGGTGGCGGCGAGATGATCGCAACCGTAACGTTCGAGAAAACAACCTATGCCGACCTACCTCATAAATTTGAAGCTGGCACGCCCAATATAGTGGGGGCCATTGGCCTGGGCGCTGCCATTGATTATATGGCGACCATCGACCTGGACGCGGCCCACGCCCATGAACAAAAGCTGCTGACCTATCTGAACCAACAGTTTGCGGAAATGGATGGCTTGCGTATATACGGCTCTGCGCCTGAAAAGGTTGGGCTGGCATCGTTCACCATCGACGGGGTGCACCCCCATGATGTGGGAACGATTTTGGACCATGATGGCATTGCGGTACGCGCTGGTCACCATTGCGCACAACCGGTGATGGACCATTTCGGTGTGCCAGCAACGACACGGGCTTCCTTTGGCCTGCATAGCGATGTTGATGACGTTGATGCCTTGGCGGCTGGCATCAAATTAGTACAGGAGATCTTCGGCTAATGAGCGATTTACGCGAGCTTTATCAAGAGGTTATTCTTGATCACGGCAAGAATCCGAGGAACTTTGGCCCTTTGCCAGAGGCCAACCGCGACGCCCATGGCCATAACCCCCTATGTGGCGACAAAATAGCCCTGCATCTGGTGGTTAACGATGGTGTGGTTGAAGACTTGTCTTTTGAAGGTGCCGGCTGCGCCATTTCGGTTGCCAGCGCATCGCTGATGACTAGTGCCCTTAAGGGACACACAGAAGCCGAAGCCCGAGCCATGTTCGACCAGTTTCACGATATGCTGACATCTAGTGACGATACGTCGGATGAGCAAATGGAAGCCTTGGACAAATTGGCCGTGTTTTCAGGGGTGCGTGACTATCCCCTGCGGGTGAAATGCGCCACCTTGGGGTGGCATACGCTGAATGCAGCGCTTGATGAAAGCGAAGAAATGGTGGTGACAGAATGAGCGATTCATATATGGAAAAGTTTGTTGAAGGTGGCGAGACCACCGACAATGAGGAAAGCGGGACCATGACGTTCAAGGATCAGGCTATTGCCATCCTCAAGGATATTTATGACCCGGAAATTCCGGTGAATATTTATGAACTCGGCCTTATTTACGATGTAGAGACCGATGAGGGCGCAGGCAAAATCGACGTCACTATGACATTGACGACCCCTATGTGCCCGGTCGCTGATAGTATGCCCGGTGAAATTGAAGAAAAGTTACGCGGGATAGATGGCGTTACCGACGTTAAGGTCGACCTTGTGTGGGAGCCACCTTGGGATATGACCCTGCTGTCAGACGCAGCCAAACTCGAACTGGGTATGCTTTAAGCATCGCGGAGGAAAAGATGGCCACAGAAATTCTAACATTGACCGATAACGCAACCGCCCGAGTTGCGGAGCTAATGGCAGCGAACCCTGAAAAGCCAGGCTTGCGGGTCTGGATAAAAGAGGGCGGGTGCAATGGCCTGTCCTATCAGGTGGATTTTGCCGATGAGGTCTCCCCAACTGATGATGTGATCGAGACACCTGGCGGCAAGGTCTATTTGGACCCTAAAGCGCTGATGTATATTCTCGGCGCTGAGATGGATTTCTTCCAAGACAAGTTCTATTCAGGGTTTCTGTTCAAAAACCCCAATGAAACAGGCCAATGCGGCTGTGGCGAGAGTTTCTCCGTCGGATAATTGCACGAATATCTAAATGTCACGTAGCCATGGTTCCGTGGGTTCGTGAATCATAACCCATTGTTTTAACGATATTTATATATTCGTAACGGTATCGTTATGAAGATGGGTTGTCGCTCAAGGCCTCTATTTCTTCAGCTAACTCGGCAATAAGCGCTTCACTGTTGTGCAAATGGCGCTTTTCTGAAGCCAATATGATGTTAAAGGCCTTTTTCTTCATGGCTAGAATATCGATGCGGTTATCTGGCCCAGCAACTTGGGCGGCATCATAGACAATGTCGATCAGCCTGTCGGCGGCATGTAAGCGACCCCACAAATAGTCGTTTTCGCGGTCTGCGCGCCTGAAAAAGGCCCCAAAATTGCCCAATTTAACACCCTGAAGCACATCTGGGCCTGTATCGCGGATGGCTGTGCAATCTTGTGGGGAAATTCTGGAAACCTGAATCTCATCCAACTCACCCATTTGCCTCCAGGAACCTGCGGAAAAGGTGAGTGTATCCCAATAGGGAAAGCCAAGGTATTGGGTGAGCAATTCGCCGCGAACCAGCCCGCCTGCGCCTGAATATTCCATGGTCGAGAAGATGTCATCGGTTTTGTAATTCAGGTTTTCCAGCGTTAGGTCGCGGGAAAGGCTTTCTATGATGGTGTCGACAGCAACGCCATTCGTTCGGGCGAAGTCTACCCCGTCGCCGGGCACCATATCTGTCGTGCCCAACACCGGTTGAAAGATGCCACGAATTCGCGCTGCAGCATCCAATGAAACGGCTGAAGAGCTCTCTCGTTGGCGTAGGTCGTCGAGGACTTCGTAAAACCCGCCTTTCAGGTAATCTAGCCGATAGGCGTTCAGGTCTTCAAATTCTGGTTCGTCCAACCGGGTATAAAGTTGGTTCAGGTGTTTGATGACGAAGCGGATGCGGCGTTGTCGGAAGTCGATATCAAAACCGCGAAGAAGCTCCAACCAGGCTGGCGTGGCCTTGCGGAAACCACTTACGCCCAGTTTGGAGAAGTCTTCCGGGACAGCCTTCCGCATGGTGGCCCATTCGCTGATAGCCTGGCGTATAAAACTGGCTTCGGGGGATGCAATATCAACATCGCAGATACTGGCTAACACACGGGTAATATTAACGATTGCGGAATTTACTTTGAGGCGTAAATAGCCCTTATAGGCAATGCCCGCAGTGACCGAGGCATCGCGGTTGGCCTGATCACGCCACTTGGCGATTTGGTCTGTTTGCAAATGTTGTTTGCGGGCCTTGGTGCCAATGATTTTCCCCACAAGCAATTCAATGTCTGCGCGGGCAGCTTCAATAATGGCATCGGTCTGTTGCACTTCGTAATTGTTTTCCCTGATCCACATCAGGTCATCATAGATGGGTTCGTGCCTCGGCAAGTCTGATAGGCTGGACTTCAAAGCCTCTAACATCCCTGGCATCTGTGCATCTGGTGCGGGAGGCGTGTCACCGGGGTTAGGGTTGATGTACAATAGCCGCCGATCAACATTTCGATAGGCGGGCTTCTTCTGAATGGCGCGGATGGCGGCATCCAATGGCTTGTTGTTCAAGACAGCGCCATCAACAAAGGCTGACATCTCGGGGTTTGCACCGCCCCTTGCATATTCCTTGAAATTGTCGGCGATAAACTGGCGCTTATTCTTCCAAACCCGGTTTTTCCGGGCCAGGACATTGTCCACTTCCTCTAGTTTGGTGGCTGGGAATAAGCCAGGAAAGCTAGAGGTAGCGCGCGCCGCGAAGGACAGCGCAGGGATGCTGTCATGGTCAAAGTCGCTGGTTTCGTCGCCGCTGGGCCACTTGTTATAGGTGAACTCCAGCACATGCCGGTGTTCTTGTTCCTCAATAACCGGCGGGTCATAGAGGGGGATCTTGCGGGAATAGCCGTAGAAATCGGTGACGGTGACAAAGAGGTCTAGCTGGTGGCCTGCCGGCAGCAGCGAAGCACCGCTCCGGCGGTTTGTACCCATGCCTTCTAGTGAGCGGATCAGCGAGTCTACCAATCGCTCACCATCAAAAGGGGCCTGAAGCCGGGCTATCTGCAACATAGAGACCAGTTTACCCAGTGTTTCTGTGTCGTCCTTCAGTCCTTCAAGCTTGTCGCCAGCTATCCACTTCACCAGGGGGCTGAACAGTTTCTCCGACCACTTACTGTTTTGGTCTTCCGCGACCAACGCGCGGACGTCCGACCCGTCGAGCCACATATTGCGCAGGCGTTCAAAAGGCAGGTCATGGGCTAGGGCGCGCCCCAGCATGATGCCGTTAATACCGCCAGCGCTGGCTCCTGCGATAACGTCGATGATAACGCGCAGATCAACATGCTGCCCTACCATTTGCAGCAGCTCGAAATACACTTCTTCTGTGTCCAGGGTTTGGCCTTGTGGTGTGGCGATTTGGCTGAACTTTTGCCGCTGCTTTTCCTCAACTTCGGGCATGGCATGGTAAAAACGCGAGGCGCGGGTTAGCTTCAACAGCTCTCGGGTCATACCGTGCATATATACGGCCAGCGAAATGCCGCCGCTGCATACCACTGCTAATCTAAGTTCTTTTTCCTGCACGTGCGTCTTTTCTGTATCTGGTGGGCGATTGTCTAGGCCGGTGTCATATAGGCAGGCAGCTATTTAGTTACGTTTTTGTACCCTTGCGCCCTCGGTGATGTCTTCTGATGGGTGCAGGATTACCTCATCCGACGCCTTAAGTCCTGTTACAATTTGGGCATGGTCGCGGCTGCGCTGGCCAATGCTGACAAGTTGTGCGACGGCGCGGCCATTATCGAATTTGTAGACGGCCCAGTCGCTTTTAAGCCGGAACACGGCACTGAGTGGCACTTTCACGACAGAAGGCTGCTGCCAGACAACAATACGAGGCTCCACACGGTAGGCGTCTTGCAGGCCATGCCATCCGGCAGCTTCATTTTCTAGATCGATGATGACATTAACCCGTTGCTCTTCAACCCCAAGGGCTGAAATTTTGGTAAACCCAGAAGGCTCAACCCGGCGAACCTTTGCCAATAAGGGGTCCTGCCCACCCCAATTTTCAATATAGGCCCGCGCACCTGGGCGGACCTTAACGGCATCCTGAGACAACAGATCGACGATGATTTCCAAGGCATCAGGGCGGCCAATTTCCATAATCGTAGCCCCTGCCTGCAGGACCCGTTCGCTTTTTTCTGTGATGCGTAAAATGTGCCCGTCGATGGGTGATGTCAGGGTCAGGCAACAGCCAGTGTCATCGTCTTGGTGGGGGCGGGCGTTGCCGCTGGGCGCAATGAGCGCGGCTTCGGCGGCTTCACGTTCAGCAAGGGCGGCTTGATAAGCAGCGGCTGTTGCATCGCGGTTCGCTTTGGCTTGGTCGAGAGTTTTTTTGGTTACAGTGCGACCCAATTCCATGGATTTAACCCGGTCATATTCCCCGGCGGCATAGGTTCGGTCTGCCCGGGCCCGAACGATGGTGGCTTTGGCCTGGTTCAGGCGCGCTTTGGCTTGGGCAAGGCTACGTTCATCGAGAAAGCCAGGTTCAACAGGTTCAAATATCGCAACGACGCTTTTGTTGGCGAATACTTCGTCGCCTGCATCGTGGTCGATGCGCAGTACTCGCCCACTGACCGGTGCAGAAACCGCGTAAATATCGCGAATGCGGGTGCGGCCTTCAGCACTGACGGTGACTTCCATGGTTCCGCGCGTAATCGTCGCTGTCTCTACAAGCAATGGCGACGGCGCGAAGGTCAGGTACAAAAGCACGGCAACACCTGCGCCGCCAAGAGCCCACTTCACCCACCTTTTTTGCATCCAGCTACTTTTTTCTTCAGCCAATGCTTGCTACTCCCGTGATTTCAATACACCAATAAGATCCAATTTATCTAACCGCCGTCTAACCGCCAAAGCTGATACCGTCCCTGCTATCAAGATGACCAGACCGCCCAAGCCATAGGTTTCCCGATCGATAACCAAGGGTAGGCGAAACAACTCCGTATCCAGGCTAACAACAATGGCTGCTGCCAAACCATAGCCCATCAAATAGCCAATGGGGATAGCGGCAAAAATCAAAATACTAAGCTCGCCCAACAAGATGGCCGATATCTCACTGCGCGAAAAGCCCAGAACACGCATGCTGGCTAATTCTCGAGCCCGTTCCGACAGGCTGATGCGGGCGCTGTTATAAACAACGCCAAAGGCAATGAGTGCGGCAAAACCAATGTTCGCGATGGTCATTTGCACAATGTTTTCGGCCAGCAACTCGCGAAAGCTGTCCATGGCTGCCTTGCGAATGGACAGGCCCGCGATGGAGGGGGTTTCTCGGATCTCGCTATAGAAGCGCGGCAGCTGTGTTTCATCAACCTTCAGCCAGGCACCACTGACGCTGGGGCCTTCCTGCATCAATTTGTTCAAGGCGGCCAAGTCCATGAAAGCGCCAACGCCCATATATTGCTGAACAACGCCAGAGACATAGACAGATCTCGTTGGTCTTTTGCCTTCCAGGGCCTCGAACGTCAGTAAATCGCCGACCCCGGCGTGTAATTCCCGTGCCAGTTTTTCGCTGAGTACAACCCCCTCTTCGGGGATAGAGACAGGCGCCAGGGCTGTGTCGAGCGTGCGGTGCATGTCGCCATCGGGTTGCAAGCCCAATATGCCGATCCGTTCCGTGCGGTGGCCGAGGCGTAGCTTGAAGGGTACCGTGCGGTACGGTTCAGCCTGAAGCACGCCGGGCAGGCTTGCGAGATCAAGAAACGCCTGGCGATCCCCAGCTTCAATGAGGCTAAGGCCAATGTCTTCGCGTTCCGACTGATTAAACTGTACGTCAAGAATGAAATCGAGAGAATCCAGTGTAAAGGATGCGCCAATGAGAACGCCCAGTGAAGCTGCAATGCCAACGCTGGTGGCAATAGACCGCTTGGCGCGGCGTTCCAACTGCCGGAAAATCATACGGCCTGCAGGCGAGATAATTCGGGTTAAGCCAAGGCGTTCAATCAGAACAGGTTTGAAGCTTGGCGGGGGTTCAGCCCGCATGGCTTCTGCAGCGGGCAAGTTCATGACCATGCGCACGGCCCGAACAGCGCCAATCAATGATCCGCCTAAACTGATCAGCGTAGCCATTCCAATGACTTGCAGAGAAAACACGAAATGCAGGGAGGGAAAGCGGAAAAACTCTGCGTACATTCCGGCCATCCAACTACCGAACCAAAGGCCGGTAAGAACACCAACGATCAACCCCAAGATACCAACGAGCATGGCCAATTTTGCGTAATAAAAGCCAATTTCAAAGCCCGTGAAGCCCAGCGCCTTCAAGATGCCTATTTGCTCGCGTTCCAGGTTCACCAGCCTGGAAAGGACCATGTGCAGCAGGAACCCGGCAATGGCCAAGAAGATGACGGGCACCACATAGGTCATGGCGCGTAGCTGGTCTAATTCGTTGCGTACAAACATATCAGACACGTGATCTTTTCGGCCATAAGCACCCAGACCCCCATAGGGCTTGGTCAGCACATCAAGATGACGGATTACTTCTTCAGGCTGCGTGCCTCTGGCCAGTTCGATGGCGGCGTCATTGAAGGCACCATCCAGATCGTGGGCTGCTTCCAGAGCAGATCGGCCCATCCACATAATGCCAAAGCGCTTATTGTCCGGCATCATTGCACCGGGCGGCATCATATAGACAAATTCAGGCGAAAGGGCGACGCCGACAACTTCTAATTCTCGCTGGTGCCCACTGATAATGGCGGACAGTCGGTCGCCTTCGTGCAGGTCATGCGCGTCCGCAAAAGCATCAGAGATGATGACTTCTTTTTCCCGGTAAGGCTCTACCAGTCGCCCGCTGCGGAGATACAAGGCATTTAGGGTTGGCTGTCGGCCTTCTGGTACGGAGACAACCATGCCTGTGGCAGGCTCTTCCAAGCCGGGAACGTTGAGCGTTGCGCCAACGACCACGCGGGTCATGACCCGGTTGACGCCGGATATTTGTTCCATCTGTACAGCCAAGGTATTGGGCGCTCGTTTGACGCCAACAAATACATCGGCGAAGCGATATTCGTCATAATATACGCGGCGGGATTCATCGAGGGATTCGATCACGCCAAAACTCATGACAAAAGTAGCGACGCCGGCGGCCATTACCAAAGCAATGGCAATGACCTGGCCTTTCATATTGCCAATTTCGCGTAGCAGCTTTTTGTTGAGATTGCCCATGCTTACCAACTTAGCTCTGATGGGTCTTTGCGGTGGTCGTTGGTGTCAATATGGCTGATGTCACCATCGGCGAAATAGATGACCCGGTCGGCCATGTCTGCAATGGCAGCATTGTGGGTGATAACAACGGTAAGTGTACCCAAGCTTTCGTTCACGCGCTTGAGAGCCTCCAGCACCACCACACCTGTTTTAATATCGAGCGCACCCGTGGGTTCATCACACAACAGCACATCAGGACGCTTGGCCACGGCCCGCGCAATAGCGACCCGTTGCTGTTCGCCGCCTGATAATTGCGCCGGGAAATGGCTTTGACGCTCGCCCAAGTTTACTATGTCCAAGGCCTCTTCTGCTGTCATGGGTGAACGGGCAATTTCCGTCACCAAGGCAACATTTTCCAGGGCTGTCAGGCTGGGGATCAAATTATAGAATTGAAAGACAAAGCCAACATGGTTGCGGCGAAACTGGGTCAGGCTGCGTTCGTCAGAGGAGGTTAGGTCGTCGCCTCGGAACGTAACGGTGCCCTCAGTTGCATGGTCAAGCCCGCCGAGAATGTTCACCAGTGTTGATTTGCCACTGCCAGACGGTCCCAGCAGCACGACAAATTCGCCTTCATACAGGTCTAGATTAACCCCCCGCAGAGCGTGCACCAGCACATCGCCCATTTCGTAAACCTTGGTTAGGCCTTCCAGGTGAAAGGCTGGCTTCTTTTCAGCTCTGTTTGGGGCGTTAGCCATGATGGGCTCTTCAAGTCAGGGTTTCGGCGATTTTGAAATCTATAATCCGGGCGTTTTTCGCACCATGCCACTGATCAATGTCCAGCTCAAAAACAGCAAAGGCGGCGGGTGGAAAGGCTTGGATGTCTGACCGTGCAATATTGCCCAACGGTTGGCCAGCCAGCAGCTGCATGGTCAGGTCGGCAATGCCAGGGTTGTGGCCAACGATCATCAGAGTTTCGACTGTGTCTTCTGTTCGCTCAATGACGTCAAAAGTTTCGTGTGCGGCGGCTAGGTACAAGGCGTCTAGCCCTTCACTCATAGGAGAAGGATCGAAACACTCACACAGGCCCCATGCGGTTTGGGTGGTTCGCTTAGCGGCAGAATGTATTACCAGTTGGGGCTTGTGCCCTTCGTCTTGCAGATAAGCACCAACCTTGTCGACGGCAGTATGGCCCTTGGGGTGTAAAGCCCGGCTTTCGTCGCGGCCATCTTCTCCATGGCGCTCCGCCCGTGCATGTCGGACCAGGATGAGCTTTTTCATGAAGGTGTCTCCCGTGCATTGGTGTCTGCCTTAAAGGGGATAGACAGCAACCCCTTCAGCCGCCGCCACTCGGAACTTCGATATGTTGGCAGGCCAATTTTCATGTTCACATGGCCATCAGTGGGTTGGGCGATATAGGTGCCAAACAGTCTGTCCCACCACGGCAGGTTAAAGCCAAAATTGTTGTTACATTCATGGGCATGCACTGAGTGGTGCACACGATGCATGTCGGGAGTCACAATAATCAGGCGCAGGAGCCGATCCAGCCACAAAGGCAGGGCCATATTGGCATGGTTAAACATGGCTGTTGCATTGAGTACAATTTCAAATACCAAAATAGCCAGCGGGGGAACCCCCAAGGATACAATCAGGGCCATCTTTATGGCCATGGACAGGACAATCTCCAGCGGGTGGAAACGCAGCCCGGTGGAGGCATCAATATCGGTATCGGCATGGTGCATGCGGTGTAGGCGCCACAGAATAGGCACACGGTGAAAAACGAGATGTTGGGTGTAAATTGCCAAATCCAGCAATAACAGCCCAAGGATTATCGCTAAGGGCAAGGGGAGGACAAATTGGTTTAACAGACCCCAGCCCTGGTTTTGGGCTATTGCGCCAAGCCCAACCGCGGTGGCCCCGATCAAGATAAATACCAGTTGCACCAACACTGTATTGCCAAAGACGACTGACAAATTGCCAAACCACCGAGACGGCTTGGGCGCGCTTAGGGCTTTACGCGGCCACAATGCTTCCAGAGTGAAAAAGCAGACAAAGAGCCCGAGGAACAGCCCCAGTCTTATGACTGTTTCCATATTTTGGGCCGTGAGTTCCATTGCGTCAGATCATTCCTCTACGCCTGCTTGGGACCGTTATGCGTCAGACCATGGTCTGTATAGGGCGGCGACGCCACGTTCGATGGCGGCGGTGCTGAGGCGGTCTATGTTGAGTGTATCGCGAACCATTTCTAGCAAGCGCAATTCTTCTTGCGACAAGCTGCCGTCGATAACCGCAACCTGGCATGCCAGGGCGTAAGCGGTTTCAACCAATTCGTCAGGCAGGTCATCCTTCACGAGGGCCAGAACGGTATCAAGTCCGTTTTCGTTTTG
>Ga0055584_100001299_pt1 | contig 24496 bp, 22 predicted proteins | sample OSDHelmetaG_FD_58716 | JGI IMG/M metagenome (GOLD analysis project Ga0055584, IMG submission 58716) | Pelagic marine sediment microbial communities from the LTER site Helgoland, North Sea, for post-phytoplankton bloom and carbon turnover... | ecosystem: Environmental > Aquatic > Marine >...
TCCAGAAGGCGCGAAGTCATTGCTTGGCGACCGAAATAAGCCGCAGCCTGCCCCTGCTGCTGGAAAGTCTATTATAGACTCTGAGGGCGCGTCCGGTGGTCCTCAGGCAGCAAGTCTGGCGGGAGATTCTCTTCTGGGTGAAGGCCTTGAAGATATTGGCGATGACGCTGTGTCTTGGATGGACAAAGAGAATTCTGAACAGCCCAACACCCAGCAGGGTATTCCTGAACAAGGTGCGACCGGCGGACCTGGCGCGGCTCCAGCTCAAGGGCAAAACGCGGGGCCTGGCCAACAGGCTGCACAAGCGGGCCAAAGCATGATGGACGCAGACGGAGGTGCTCAGGGTGGCCCTGGTGCAGCGCCGCAAGCCGCTGGAACGCAAGCTGGTCAGCCAAGCAATATGATGGATCAAGGGGCTGCAGGTGGTCCCGGTGCGGCCGGAGGCCCGAGTGCAGCACCCGAGCCAGCGATAAAAGATGCCCCTGCAGAAGAACCGGTGTCCTGGATGGACCGACAAGCTGGAGCTGATGGCATGCCGGGTATGCCCGGGATGCCTGGAATGCCTGCAGCAATGCCTGGCGCCCCGGGTGCGATGGGTGGCCCTGGTGCTCAAGGCGGCCCAGGTGCTCCGGCCGCAGCTCCAATGTCGGGGCAAAGCATGATGGGGCAACAAGGGGCCAACGCAGGTCCTGGTGCTCCAGCAATGTCGCAAATGTCTGGCGATCATATTGCTGCGCCAGGCTTGGGTGCTCAGTCCCTGATGTCTGGGGAACAGGTTGTTCCTCGTGCTGATGCAGATTCGATGATGGGCGGTGCGCAAGGTGGGCCAGGTAGTCCTGGTGCATCTCAGATGGGTGGAGATATTGACGCGCCAGGACTGGGTGCTCAATCGATGATCGATGGGTCCGAGCAAGGTGGTGGTGGCGCGCAAGGTGGCGCTCCGGACGGTGGAGCGAGTGGCGGTCCAGGCCAATCTATGCTTGAGAATGAAGACGGTAGTGGTGGTGGCGCGCAGGGTGGTGTTTCAGAAGAGGGTGCGAGTGGCGGTCCTGGTCAATCCATGCTTGAGGATGAAGACGGCGGCGGTGGTGCTTAGGGGGGGCCTGAGTCCGGTGGAGCCAGTGGAGGCCCCGGAGCAGGTGGCAGCGATGATGATCTAGACGGCGATCCCCTATCAGGAGAGAACGCTGAAGATGATGACGCGTTTCACCAGGCTGATCGAAAGCCTGGAGAAGATGCCGATGATGAAGGCGAAGAGGGGGCCGGCGCAGAAGACGACGATGCCTTCTTCCAGTCAAAAAAATCTAAATCCGGTGAAGATGGCGACGATGAAGACTTGGTCGACCCCGACGAAGACCGCCCCGACTTTGGTGGTACGGGTAAGAAGTCTGATGGTGATGATGATCTAGATGACGACCCTCTTGCCGGCGATGAAGCAAAATCAGCTGGAAAAGCTGATAAGAAGAAGCCCAAAAAGAAAAGTAAGCCAATAGACCCTGCCTACATTACCGCAGGCGTTCTAACTGTTATCGCTATTTTAATAGGCAGTATGCTTTTCCTCGCGCGCGATCAACTTGCTGAGCTCTGGCCGGGTATTGAAGGTGTCTACGAGGCATTGAATTTGGACGATGAAGACGCTCAAGGCCTGCGCCTGTCTGCGCCGCAACCGGTGCGAATTATGAAGGCTGGGGTTCAGACTTTGGTGGTGTCTGGGTTCATTACGAACCTAACGCCCGAAGTTCAGACAGTACCAAATATCAAATTGATGCTGGTCAACAAGGACAACGAAGTGGTCCAGGAAACGTCTCAGGCGCCAGCGTCTCCAGTGATAGACCCTAATTCCACGATGCCATATAGAATCGAGTTGCAGCTTCCTGTGGAAACGGCTCAGAGTCTGCGCGTGGATTGGGATTAAAACTGCTCGAGTAGACGTCTAAGGTATTGTCGTTCTTCTAGAGATCTGACGCGCTGGCCGGCGCGCTTGCGTATTTCTTCAAGAATATCTCTAGACCGTTGCGACAATCCTCGTGTGTCCGGATCGGTTGGAAGCTCTGTTTCGTCGCTATCGTCTGGACCAAGGTTGGGGCCCATGGCGCCGAGCGGCTGACCCGCCTGGCCTGGCATGGGAATAAGACCGGCTAGCCCCTGTTCCGCTAACGCTTGCATAATTTGTTGGGCCGCGCCTTGCATGCCGCTCTGCAACCCAGAAAGGGCTTCTGCCTGGGCATCTGAGGCGGCGCGCCACGATTGTTGGCGCAACGCACCTTCTGCATCCTGCATGGCCTGGTCAGCGTCGCCAAGTTCGCTGGGAAGCTGGCCAGTCATTTCAGCCATGCGGCTCATTAAATCTCCCAGCCGTTCTCGCAATTGATCCTGTTCCTGTGCAGCTTTCTCACCTTGTCCTTGCGAGTTTTCTTTTGGCTGGCTTGCATCGGCGGCCTCTGTTGAGCCCTCGTTTTTCTCAAAACTATTGTTGTCGCGTTGTCCGGATTGGTTTTGCTCAAGGGCGCGCTGGCGTGCCTGTTCAAAAGACTCGTTGAGCATGTCCGATTGCTCTTGCGTAATATCCTTGAGGTCTTCCATCATTTGACGGGCGGCCTCCACGTTGGGGTTGTCCATGGGGCTCATTGCCGTGTTGCGTAATTTCTCGAGCATGTTCTTAAGCTCGGACAACATCGTCTTTGCTGCATCTTCCGCACCCATTTCGGTGAGTTGACGCAGTTGTTCCATCATTTGCGCAAGGTCTTCAGACCCCATCGTTTGCATTTCACCGGTTTGGCTATTCAGTGGAAAACTTCCCTCCGGCATGTTTTCTGCCATCGCCTGGTAGTAGTCCACCAGGGCCCGCTGAAGGCGCTCAATTAATCGACTGATCTCTTCTGGTGTCGCACCATTTTCTATGGCGTCACTGAGCGCTTGTTCGGCATCGTTTAGGGCCTGCTCCGCGACTGCCATGGAGCCGTCTTCCATCCGCAACGCTGCTTTCCACATTAAGTCGATAACACTGTCTAAAACGTCTGTTGCATCTTGAAGGTCTAGTCTGCTGCGTGCGCTGGCCATTGCGAGGTGGGCAATGACATCACCGCCGTACCCTTCTGGTACTTCCATGAGCCGGGTTAAAGCCCGCGCTGCCATGGGGGCTGTCGAAGGGTCCTCAATCAAATCTTTTCGATATTGGATTATGGTCGCGGCGACCAAGTGGGAGAAGGTTCTTTCCGGAAGACGGAACCCTAATGGTCCAGTTGGTGTGGTCTGCCCGGCCGCGTCCTTGGCTGTCAGAATCAATGTTACGTCTTTGCCTGCCCATGGGTGTGCAGTTAAGTCATGGAAACTTTGGTGTTCGAAATCCAGTTGCGTGAGGGGTGGGACAGAAACGGAAAAAGCGGTGGCCCAATTCCGTGCATAAGGTCTTGTCTCTCCAGGTCTATCGATCTGGCCTGAAACCGAAGTAACGCCATAGTCGTCTGCAGCTTTGTATTTTAACCCGAGGCGGTGTCGCCCTGTCTCGCCTGGCGGGTCACTCATTTCAATACTTGGGGGGCGGTCCGCTAATGGGTTCAGGTTCCAAGCGGCTAAGATCTTACTCGTCTGCCTGAGTTCTAATTTTTGCCCTGTTGGAAGTGGTCCCTCGTAACGCTGACTTTCGTCGTCTGTGCTTGTTAGTTCAATTTCTGAGTCATCTACAATTAATCGGGTTTGTCTTCTTGTTCCTGTCACGACGGCAAGAATCTGTGTTCCATCCGGGACGACGACCGGATCCTTAGAAACGAGTTCGACCAATGGATCGAGGAGTACGGGCGGCTGGTTTGTGTAAGCAGGTGGCGTCAACCATACTTTCACATCTATTGGGCCCGTCTCTTTAATAAGCGCTGGATTTAGGGCGCGCACAAAGCGGGGGCCAACGTCGCCCTTCGCACCAAAAACTCCAAAAACGCACAACAAGATAACCAAGCCACGAATAGCGAAAGTATCCCGTGCCGCGACTATGCCTGCTGGCTTAGGGATGCGAAGCCGTTCGATGGCGTCCTTCATGCGAAGCCTGTGCGCTAGCCAGAGTGTGTTCTGTCCTGGTCCAGCTTTGTAACCAAGATTGTCCTCCCATGCCGTTAGAGGCCGGTGGCCAATTCCTGGCGTTGTTTCCAGTCGGCGCCGTGCCTGCAATAGGGATGGCCAAGAAAACGATGTAAATCCACTGCGTAATAACCACACGAAGCTTAGGGCAAAGAGGAGCAAGATGATCCCGTGAATGAGCGCCGGGAACGAGGGAAGGACGTCGAAGAGTGCGATCGCCGCAAAACTGCCTAGGAGGATGATAGGAGCCCATAGCGCAGCAGTTAACCGTTCTAAGCCTAGGCTAAGGCGAGAAAACAGCAGCCGACGAGTAATAAGGCGGCGGAGCCGCAGGAGTTCGCGCCAATCTCTAGACATTCGCGAGTGTAGTCTGGACGAAGGGTAAGGTTCAATTCCCGAACTGGCTAAGCCTATGCTTGGTCATTCATCCAGTCGGGTAGGCTTTCAAGTGCCCATAGGTCTTCGACTTTGGGCCTTTTCCGTATCACAGCGAAAGACTCACCATGGACCATCACCTCAGGTATGAGCGGTCTGGCATTATATGTGGAGGACATAACAGCGCCGTAGGCCCCTGCCGTCATGAAGGCGATAAGGTCTTCCTCGCCCAGCGCAGCCAGTGACGCATCGCGGACAAATCTATCCCCGGTCTCGCAGACGGGGCCAACGATATCCATTTTGGTTTTAGGAGAGCCAGCATCTTCTTCGGTGACCGGTAAAACGTCGTGGTGGGCGTCATACATGGCTGGTCGAATGAGGTCGTTCATTGCCGCGTCCACGATGACAAACTCTTTCGTTTCGCCAGGCTTCACGTAAATAACTTTGGTTACAAGTATGCCGGCATTTGCAGCAATAACTCGACCTGGCTCAAATATCACCTTGCAGCCGAGGTCGCCGACGGTGCGTTTGACCACTTCCCCATATTCGGCAGGGCTGGGTGGGGTCGCGTTATCACGTTTGTAGGAGACGCCAAGGCCACCGCCAAGATCGACGGTGCGGATATCGATGCCCGTGTCCCGTATCTCGTTGACGAGTCCGGCGACTTTGGAGAAGGCGGCCTCGAAAGGTGCCAGATCAGTAATCTGTGAGCCGATGTGAACAGCAACACCGCGAACGTCTATACCGGTCATGTCGTGCGCAGCTTTGTAAAGGCGCGGCGCGTCTTCCCATGCGACACCAAACTTGTCTTCTTTGCGGCCGGTGGCGATTTTATCATGCGTGGCAGCATGAATGTCGGGATTTACGCGCAACGCAACAGGGGCTGGTTTGCCGAGCTTGGTCGCTATTCCGTTCAGACGGTTTAGCTCAGGTTCAGACTCAACGTTGATCTGACCAACTCCGTTTTCCAGGGCCAGCGTCAATTCTTCGGCCGTCTTTCCGACCCCTGAAAACACGATTTTCTCGCCTGGAATACCAGCCGCTAGCGCCCGCTTAAGCTCACCGCCAGAAACAACGTCACATCCGGCGCCAAGATCACCAAGTAGGCGTAGAACTGCCATATTGCCATTCGCTTTTGCCGAAAAGCAGACAAGTGAGTCCAGCCCGGCCAATGCGTCGGTGAAGACTTTGTAATGGCGAGTTAGCGTGGCAGAGGAGTAGCAATAAAAAGGCGTGCCAACGGCTGCTGCAATGTCAGGTAGCGGTACGTCTTCAGCGTGAAGAATGCCGCCATGATATTGGAAATGATGCATCGATCGATGTCCGTAACTTTATCGCCGTGGGTATTGTTTCGGATACTCAGACTCCGCGGGCGGCGTCAGAGCGCTCTTTTTACCGCATGCAGATAACGTGCCTAAGCAAAGAATGATTGCGATAAACGAAACAGTGAATCGTACCGTTCGCATCACGCACCACCTTTGGTTAAGAAGCGCGCCCGTGCAGCTGTAACTTGTGAGCGCACATTATCTGGGGCTGTCCCGCCGTAACTGGTGCGACTATTTACCGATGCATCGACCGTCACGACGCCTAACGCGTCTGCAGTCAATCGCTCATCGATTTTACTCAGTTCTTCCGGGGACAACTCTTCTAGTTCGCAGCCTTTGTCCTCTGCCAATTTAACCACCTGTCCGGCGATGTGATGGGAGTCCCTAAAGGCAACGTTCTGTTCTCGTACCAGCCAGTCCGCGAGATCCGTCGCCGTCGTGTACCCAGCTCCTGCAGCGCGCCGCATCCGATCTTTGTTGATGCTAATATCAGCAATCATTCCCGTAGCAGCGGCAAGACAAAGCTCTAGTGTATCGAAGGTGTCGAACACGGGCTCTTTGTCTTCCTGCATATCCTTCGAATAAGTGAGCGGCAGACCTTTCACGACAATCAAAAGACCGTTCATTGCCCCGATAACGCGCCCAACTTTACCCCGCAAAAGCTCAGCGGCGTCTGGGTTCCGCTTTTGAGGCATCATTGAGCTGCCCGTTGAAAAGGCATCCGTAAAGGATACAAATCCGAATTGTGCGCTTGCCCAAATCACAAGCTCCTCTGCCAACCGAGAAAGGTGGACAGACAATATTGAAGCGCAGGACAGAAACTCTAAGGCAAAGTCGCGATCAGAAACCGCGTCTAGTGAGTTGGCCATTGGCCTATCGAAGTCCAAATCTTTTGCCGTCCGGTCCCGATCAAGAGGGAACGACGTACCAGCAAGCGCGCCCGCGCCTAACGGGCTTTCGTTGAGGCGTGTGCGAGCGTCGTTAAACCTGCCACGGTCTCTGCCGATCATTTCAACATAAGCCAGCATATGGTGCCCGAACGTTACCGGTTGGGCTGCCTGCAAGTGTGTGAAGCCAGGCATAATTGTATCCGCATGCGCCTCAGCCTTATCTATGAGGGCTGATTGTAACCCCTGCAGCTGCTCATCCAGCGCCTCTATTGCGGCCCGCACCCAGAGTCTAAAGTCTGTGGCAACCTGATCGTTCCGAGACCGAGCGGTATGTAGACGCCCAGCGGGTTCTCCGATGAGGTCGCTCAATCGGCCTTCGATGTTCATATGGATGTCTTCAAGGGACCGCTTGAATGAGAAGTTGCCGTCGCTTATGTCTTTCTCAATCCTGAGCAGTCCATTCATAATGGCTTCGCCATCGTCTTTCGATAGAATGCCCTGGGCAACCAGCATTGAGCAGTGAGCCCTGGAGCCCCTGATATCCTGTTTGGCGAGGCGCTTATCGAAGTCGATAGACGCGTTTATAGCTTCCATTACGTCTGATGGACCGCCGGAAAACCGACCGCCCCAAATTTGGCTGGTCATGAGTAACCTCCTGCCTTCAGGGCAGTATACAAGGACTAAACGATGTCGAAGGTCTTAAATTATGCGATGCAGTCTTTAACGGCTTTTACGTGCGTCGCGGTGCTTACCATCGTGTCGGCGCCTGTGTCCAGCGCAGCAGACTCGGGGATCGAAAAGCTCAAATGGCATGACGAGCCGCGAATAGTCCCAGATACGCCATTTCAGGACGGTGAAGGCGATACCATTGCTCTTTCCGACTTTTCGGGAAAGGTCTTGGTCGTCAATCTATGGGCGACGTGGTGCGCCCCCTGTATTCGTGAAATGCCAACACTTGATTCACTTCAAGCTGACCTCGGTGGCGATGCTTTTCACGTCATCGCTTTGTCTCAGGATCGAGAGGGCGCGCGTGTCGCGAAACCTTTCATGGTCAAGAACGGATGGGAAAACCTTGGGCTGTATGTTTCTGACGGAACAACGTTTGCCCGAGCGGCCAAGATCCGTGGGTTGCCAACGACCCTAATCATCGGGGCTGATGGCCGAGAGGTTGCTCGGCTAGAGGGGACGGCTGAGTGGAATGATCCGGACATTAAAGACGCGCTGTCTGCGCTAATCGCCAAGGCCGACTAAACTTTCCTCAAGCGCAGGCTCTGCCCGTTCCGCTCGAACCACCGCCGTATCAAAATCGCAATTGCGATACTTAAAAACCCAGAGAAAATTACGTCACTGACAAAATGAACGGCCGTGACGAACCGACTCATGCTTACGGTTACTGCCACAACTAAATAGATTGGCGTAAACCGTGGTGTTAAAAAAGACAGGGCAATCATCGCCGACCAAATAGATTGTGCGTGTCCCGACGGAAAGCTTGCCATCTTGAGAGCAACACCAAAGGGCTCAAAGCCGACCAGCCCATCATTAAACAAGTAACGTGGCCGGTATCGGCCGATGACGAGTTTAAGAATATTCAGTAGTGCGGCGGCCGTAATCATGGACACAATCATGAACGTCCAGGCTCTGACATGGTTGTTTAATATTGCACCACGATCTGTGTGGCCCGCACGTCGCGCCAGAATCAGGCTTGCCACGAGACCAAACACAGCAAGTCCAAACCAGATGGCGCTATTTGCAGCCTCTGTAACGGTTCCCATCATCCTGTGAATAGTTGGGTCCAGTTCGGTTTCAAAATACCAAGCGAGGGGTTGGTCCCAAAACAATATGAATGGTGTCACCAAAGCGATCACGGCCATGAGCCATAAGAATAGGCGCTTAAGATCATCAGAAACAACGGCGAAGAAAGAGTTCATTTTGCTTGGTTTCTTGGCTCGCTGCGGATGAGGGACAGTGATTCTCTACGCCCTTTTGAATAGTTGTAGCCGTCGATTTTGTCGATAACGATCATCGTGGCTTGGGTCGACGCTAATAGTTCATCGATGGATTCCAGTTGATCGGCTGCAACGACGGCTAACGCTAATGGGTCCGCCGAGATATGTGCAGCAGCATTGCGTCCATCGGTTAACCAGGTCTCTTTACCAAGCATAAAGACGGCGGACGGCTCGTGGTAACGGGTGAGTGCGACGGCTGGGCTTTCAACACTAGTATGCTGATCAACCAAACGGGCAATGCGAGAGGAAAGGGCCAAACCGTTTAGGCCCGGCAGGATTATGCCAACGATCAACCCGAAGCTAACCACAGCCGTTAGGGGAAGGGCGAGTAGCGTGCGGCTTGGTCTCATCCATATGAATATGGTGCTGATGACAAGCGCCATACTCAAAGCGATAGCGGGGAGTGTGCTGCCGTCGAATATATGCGTTGCCCAAAGAATTCCACCTCCTAAGACAGCTGCAACGAGGCTCCAGATGGCCACGCTCCATCTCGGAATCTCAAAGTTTGCCCTGGACAAGGCTTCCGCCGCTGCCAGAGTTAGGGCTGGCACAGCGGGTAGCACGTAGTGTGGTAGTTTCGTCGGTATTACTTCGAACAATGCCCAGGTTGATAACCCCCAAGCGAGGCAGTAGCGCACGTTCGTTTCGTGTCTGTGCTTCCAGGCAAGAAGGAGGCCGGGGATGAGTAAGAGTGACGCTGGCCATAATGTCGCGGGGGAGAGTAATGAGTGTGTTCCTGGAAGTGCCCCGTGTCCTTCAGTTCCGGTAAAAAGCTTGGGCAGAAAATCTTCTGCCAGAGATGTCGTGATAACACCGCCTTGTCCGTTCGCTATTGATGCAAGCATCCATGGCAAAATAAATGCGATAGCCAATGGAATACCGATCTCGGGTTGCAAGCCACGTAGCCATGTTATCTTTTTGTCTGCGACCGACAGTGAGAATGCTGTGGCTACGAGGATCGCTAGTGTGATTGGGCCTTTGATGAGGAGACCGACTCCGATCGCACACCAGAAAAGCAGCGCAACCTTCATAGGTGGCATTATGCCTGGCTTCGCACGATAAAATTCAAATAGAGCCATGTGTGCCGTTATGACGGTTAGCAGTAGCATGGCATCGGTTTTCGCCAAGTGAGCTTCAGTCGTCATGAGGAAGGTGCACGCCGTTAGTCCCGCCGCGATTAATCCGGTATGAGCACTAAAGAGTGCGCGCCCAAAAACGAAAACGCACAGCACCGAAAGCCACGCGGCAAGTGTAGACGGAAGACGATAGGCCCAAACCGCAGCTAGGTCGCCTTGTGCCACGTATTTTACGGACAAGTACTGTAGCCAGTGAATGCCAACCGGCTTCTTTGTCCTGGGCTCTGCCTGAAAGCGAATATTGACCACGTCGCCCGTTTCAAGCATTTGCTTCGTGGCTTGCATGAACCGGGCCTCGTCGCGATCAGTCGGTGGGACCGAGCTTAGACCAGGGAGGAATAAAGCCGCACAGAGCGCTGTTAGGACCAGAAATGGCCGAATGCCTGATGTCAGGGTGTTCACAACGTGTGTGGTTCCTAGGTCCAAATGCAAGAACGGCCTCCATTGCATCGGAGGCCGCCCTATAAACGCAAGAGAAATCCTTACGCAAACCAAATTTGGTTAGCGTGTTGGGACGGGTTGATCACCTGAGTAATCGTAAAAACCCTTGCCGGCTTTGCGCCCAAGCCATCCAGCTTCAACGTATTTAACCAGAAGTGGGCAAGGTCGGTATTTTGAGTCTGCCAGGCCTTCGTAAAGGACGGTCATGATCGATAGGCATGTATCTAGGCCAATGAAATCGGCGAGTTCGAGCGGACCCATCGGATGATTTGCACCCAGCTTCATAGCCGCGTCGATGGCTGAGACGGAACCAACGCCTTCGTAGAGCGTGTAAATGCCTTCGTTGATCATTGGGATGAGAATGCGGTTTACGATGAATGCTGGAAAATCTTCCGAGGATACCGTCTGTTTGCCAAGCTTTACCGCGACTTCGCGAACAGCGGCAAACGTGTCTTCGCCTGTTGCAATCCCGCGGATGAGTTCTACGAGCTTCATCACCGGTACTGGGTTCATGAAGTGCAGACCCATGAATCGCTCAGGACGATCCGTGCCGGCGCCAAGGCGAGTAATTGAGATTGAAGATGTGTTTGAGCAAAGAATTGCGTCTTCTCTGAGGATCGGACAAACGTCATTGAAAATTTGACGTTTGACCTCTTCTTTTTCAGTCGCTGCTTCGATCACCAGGTCAACATCAGCCATAATGTCGAGTGCGGTTGATGTCTCGATTTTGGCGATTGCAGCATTTTTGGCTTCAGCTGTAATGCGCTCTTTGCTGACCTGACGCGCCATGTTTTTCTCAATACCGGCAACCGCGTTCTTGAGTTGGTCTTCGCTAATATCGAAGACCTTAACGTCATAGCCTGCCAAAGACGCAACGTGAGCAATTCCGCTGCCCATTTGCCCAGCGCCAATTACGCCAATTGTTTTGATTTCGTAATCTGATTTAGACACTCGACTCTCGTCCTTTCTGGCCTGCATAGCGCGGCCGCCATCGTCATTCATTTAACAATCCTTGTGAGTCGACGCGACTTAAAGCGCGTCTGATAGTTGTGGAACCACGTCAAAGAGGTCACCGACAAGGCCGTAGTCTGCGATTTGGAAAATCGGAGCTTCTTCGTCCTTATTAATCGCGACAATCACTTTGCTGTCTTTCATGCCCGCGAGATGCTGGATCGCGCCTGAAATGCCGATAGCGACATAAAGGTCTGGGGCGACAATCTTGCCAGTTTGGCCAACTTGGTAGTCGTTTGGCACATAGCCTGCATCAACAGCTGCACGAGACGCGCCGACTGCTGCGCCTAATTTGTCCGCAAGGGCTTCAATGATTGCAAAGTTTTCTGAGCTTCCGACGCCACGTCCACCAGAGATCACGATGCTCGCAGATGTTAGTTCTGGGCGTTCTGATTTAGATAGTTCCTGGCTAATGAATGTTGAAACGCCAGGGTTTTCAGAGGCGGAGACGCTATCAACAGATGCTGAGCCACCATCGTAAGCCGCCTTATCAAACGTGGAGCCACGAACGGTGATCAGCTTAATTGCATCATTGCTTTGCACTGTAGCGAGCGCGTTGCCGGCATAGATTGGCCGAACAAAGGTGTCAGCAGAAACGACCGCGGAGATATCGGAGATCTGAGCCATGTCCAGAAGCGCTGATACACGCGGCATAAAATTCTTACCGAACGTTGTCGCTGACGCCAGAATGTGTGTGTAATCACCCGAAAGGCTTATCACTAAAGCTGCTACGGGTTCTGCCAGTTGATGCTCATACTGTGCATCGTCAGCTACTTTGATAGACGTGACGCCAGCAACCTTGGCTGCTTGATCTGCAACAGCTGCGCATCCTGAACCGGCGACAAGAATGTGAATATCGCCACCGATTTCTGCGGCGGCTTGCACGGTGCTTAGCGTTGACGGCTTAAGCTCTGCATTATCATGTTCAGCAATAACCAGGCAGGTCATGAGATCACCTTGGCTTCATTACGGAGTTTATCGACAAGTTCAGCGACGTCGGCGACTTTGACGCCACCTTCACGCTTCGGCGGCTCTGCGACCTTAAGCGTTGCAATGCGAGGGGCCGGGTCGACACCTAAGTCTGCTGGCGTGACTGTGTCGATCGGTTTCTTCTTCGCCTTCATAATATTGGGCAAAGACGCGTAGCGTGGCTCATTAAGTCGAAGGTCTGTTGTCACGACACAAGGCATTGAAAGGGCTATCGTTTCGAGCCCGCCATCAACTTCACGCGTCACAGTCGCTTTGCCGTCGGATAATTCGACTTTCGAAGCAAATGTGCCTTGAGGCCAACCCATCAGGGCAGCGAGCATCTGCCCCGTTTGGTTTGCGTCGTCATCAATGGCTTGCTTGCCGACAATAACCATGTCGGGGCTCTCTTTATCAACGAGGGCCTTTAGCATTTTGGCAACTGCGAGAGGCTGAAGCTCATCGTCTGTTTGCACCAAAATGCCTCGATCGGCGCCCATTGCTAGGGCCGTACGAATAGTTTCTTGGCACTGTTGAACGCCCATACTGACAGCGACGATTTCTTCAATCGTGCCGGCCTCTTTGAGGCGAACCGCTTCTTCGACTGCAATTTCGTCGAATGGGTTCATGGACATTTTGACATTTGCGAGCTCAACGCCGGAGTTATCCGCTTTGACGCGAACTTTGACGTTGTAGTCGACCACACGTTTAACGGCGACCAGGACCTTCATGGTGAGGGTTCCGTATACATTTGCAAAAAAAACCGGGTGCTTAAGCACTGCTGCTACGCAAAAAAACCTTATGCACAGCCCGATACAGCGTACAGACCTAATCCTTTGGTCCGGGTGAGTCAACGCTCAATATGCTGCGATGCAGCATGGTGTTCACCCTGTAAAATGTTGCCTTTGGAGGGTGTTGTTTCCGGTAACGTGAGTTGCTCTGGAGTCGTTCAACTGGGTGTTTAGCGTTCGCCGCCAGGTTTCCAGAGTACATCTCCGACGCTTGCTGTATTTGCAACTCTCGCCATGACGAAGAGGAGGTCTGAAAGACGGTTTATGTATGTCAGGGCATGCTCATTAATTGCTGTTTGAGTGGCGAGTTCCGTTATCGTTCGCTCAGCTCGACGGGCGACGGTTCTGCAGTGGTGCAGGTGCGCCGCGGCAGCAGTGCCGCCTGGCAGAACGAAAGACGTCAGAGGCTCTAGCCCTGCATTGAGCGTATCAATGTCGTGTTCCAGATTCTCTACTTGAGAGGCGGTCATCCTCAGGCTTGACCCTGGTTCTTCGACATCTTGCTCGGGCACACAAAGGTCAGCCCCCAGATCAAACAAATCATTCTGTATACGAGCAAGAATTGAAATTAGGTCTGAATGGCCGTCAGAACTGGCTTGGAGCGCGATGACCGCCAAGCCAAGTATTGAGTTGGTTTCATCGATATCGCCATAGGCAGCCACTCTAGGGGCGTGTTTTGGGAGTCTGCTACCATCGCCAAGCCCTGTTTCCCCCTTATCGCCCGTGCGCGTATAGATCTTGTTGAGTTTTACCATCTGTCCAGTCCATCGGTTTGCATCACGGTGTAGAATAGTTCCCGCTGGCGTTCACCGTTCGTATCTTTTCCAGTATGTTACCACTCTGACGTTCATGACATAGGCATTCTTCACTTGAATAGGCTCGCACCAACCCTGTCTCTGTACATTGGCTGGCAATTTATTGTCGCCTTTGTCAGCGTGTTACTCGTGGTTATGGGGCTGATCATGTTGTTTGACCTCATCGAACTGGTGCGTCGTTCGGTGACGGCTGGCGATTTAGGGATAGGCACATTGTTCGGTCTGGCTGCTTTAAAGCTGCCGCACACTCTGCAAGACGTCCTCCCGTTCGCTGTCATGATTGGCATGATGTTCGCGCTATTTCGCCTAGCGAGAAACTCGGAGCTTGTCGTAATGAGATCTGCCGGTGTGTCGGTTTGGCAGTTTCTGGCACCGACCCTTCTGCTCGTCGCAGGCCTCGGTGTTTTCAACCTGATGGTCGTCAATCCATTCTCCGCGAGTTTATACCAGACGTATGAACGGTTAAAAGATGAGTTGCTTCTTAAGCGAGCAAACACGTTGAATATTGGCGTTGGTGGCCTGTGGTTGCGAGAGACATCTGAAGACAGACAAATTGTTGTGCACTCTCGCGTCGTTCGCCAAGACGGCAGCATTCTCCATGTCACCGGCGTGAGCTTATTCGAAATGGATAAGGCAGATCGATTTGTCAGGCGGTTTGAAGCCGAGACGGGACAATTGCTGGACGGGTTCCTAAAGCTTGATCGTGTGTGGGAAAGTGCACCGGAAGTGAAGCCCACCTTCCACGATGAGCTGTTCTTGCCGACAGAAATATCCATCAATCAAGTTCAAGAAAGTTTTGCTGCCCCTGAGACAATGTCGTTCTGGGAGTTGCCCAAATTCATACGGTTCTCGGAGGAGTCAGGGTTTTCGACACGGCCTCATCGTCTGTATTGGCATTCTTTGTTGGCTTCGCCGTTTCTATTTTGCGCAATGGTGCTCGTTGCTTCGGCGTTTTACCTGACCACCAATAATCGCTTGGGTGGCTGGACGAAGCGGGGGTTGGCCGGCCTGGGTGCAGGTTTTATGCTTTACTTCTTTTCGCGCCTTACATACGCGCTGGGGCTGTCTGCTATTTTGCCCCTTCCCCTGGCGGCATGGGCGCCAACGACTGTTGCCGCTCTTTTAGGCCTAACGTATTTGTTTCATCGAGAAGACGGCTAGTCAGGGCATGACGACGGATATTTTGACCGACGAGAATAATCCGGTTTGGTTTTCTATGGCGTTGGCCGTTGTGCTTGCGGTCACGATGTTCCGCATTCTCGTTGTGGTGTCGTCTCCGCTCCCGCTGTTCTTTGACGAGGCACAGTATTGGACCTGGGCGCAGGATTTGGCGTTCGGGTACTACTCAAAGCCACCCGTTGTTGCGTGGGCAATTGCTGGAACAACAGCGCTATGTGGTGATGGTGAGGGCTGTGTGCGGGGTAGCGCCCCGTTCTTTCATGGCGGAACATCGATGCTCGTGTTTTTCCTGGGGCGTGCCCTTTATAACGGGCGCACTGGCTTCTGGGCTGCAGGGTCATTTGCGCTGCTGCCTGGTGTCAGTCTGTCCTCGGTCATCGTCTCAACAGATGTCTATTTGTTATTCTTCTGGGCCCTCGCACTGCTAGCGTTGCTCCGGGCTGAGGCAACAGATCGATGGGAGTGGTGGCTTCTATTTGGCACAGCGTTGGGTTTTGGGTTTCTGAGCAAGTACGCGATGGTGTTCTTCTTGCTTGGTATTGTCGTGGATGCCGTTTGGCGCAATCCAGTTGGTCCAGTCTGGAGGCGCGCAAAATTCTGGTGGGCGACAGTCCTTGCTCTGATTTTGTATGTCCCGAACCTTATGTGGAATTGGGCAAACGGTTTTTCTAGTTACATCCATATTGGCGAAAACATCAACATAGGGGGCGACCTTCTCAACCCCTTAAAGGCGCTGGAGTTTTTTGGCAGCCAATTCGCGGTGTTCGGTCCAGTGTTGTTCGTGATGTACCTCGTGCTTGTGTTTCGCCGTTTAGTCCAGGGGCAAGGTCGATCGTTGTTAGATGGCACACAACGGAGATTGTTCGCGTACTCTTTGCCGATTGTCGTGTTGATCACGATTGAAGCCTTTTTGACGCGCGCCCACGCTAATTGGGCCGCGACCGCCTATGTTGCGGCTACGGTTTTGATTGCCGGTGAGGTCCTGAAGCAGAATCGTGTTGGCTGGCTTAAAGTGTCGCTCGCGGTTCATGTCTTCGCAGCTATCTTCCTTTATAATTTTGACCTGATTGCACGGACGTTGAATCTTCCGATTACGCCTGGATTAGATCCTGCCCGCAGGATGCGCGGATGGGATCATGCAGGTGATTGGGCGACGGAGTTGCAAAGTGATTTTCCAGGGGTAAGGCTGCTTTTTGATGATCGCAAAGTGATGTCAGCGCTGATTTACTATGCGCGACCAAACCCCTTTGATGCAGTGATGTGGAATCCAACAGGAAAACGTAACAATCACTATGAGATTACGGCAGATCTGAGCACAGCTGCTGGAGAAGACTTTCTCTATGTGGTGCGACATGATTCTCCAGAGAGAGCGAGCGTGTCTTTTGTTGACTCCCGATTGATTGCTACGTTTCGCTCTCGCTCATACTCTGGCGATGCGCTTGAGCTCAGCGCGTATCTACTCAGCGATTTTCGAGGCTACAACTAATGTTGAGTAACGCTTTGGCCAAGGTGATTGAGCGGCCATGGTGGGGCGCGATCTTTGGCGCAGTCTTGGTGAGTGCCTTTCCACAGCTGGACCTGTGGGCGGGTGGCTTGTTTTTCGACGATGACAGCGCGACCTGGACTCCACGTTCGAACTTAATGCAGTTCGCTAGAAGTGGTGTGCCCCCTATTATTATCGGCATGCTTCTTTTTGTTCTCGTTTTGTGGATTGCGGGGCGTGTTCTCGGTCAGTCTTTTTGGAGCGTAACCGGGCGCAAAGCCGTTTATCTCGTGACTACGCTACTGATTGGGCCTGGCTTGATCGTGGAGAGTTTTCTTAAAGTGTTTCATGGTCGAGCAAGGCCGCGAGATGTCATGCCATTCGGCGGCGATGACCCCTTTACGCCTGCTCTTTGGCTTTCGGATGCGTGTGTGCGCAATTGCTCATTCGTTTCTGGGCATGCAGCGTTGGCATTTTGGGTCACAGCATTTGCTTTTCTTCTTCCCGTTGGCCATCGGTCACCGCTGGTTGCCGCTGGTGTGGGGATTGGCCTGCTCATGGGAGTCGCGCGCATGGCGGAGGGGGCTCATTTTCTTAGCGATATCATTTTTGCCGGCATCATTGTTGTTGCCGTCAACGTTGCAATGGCGCGCGCCATACTAGACTCCCCTGCGAATATGGAGGTTCGCGATGGCGCTTAAGGGACTCGTCGGTAAATTGTCTGAGAAGATTGCCGGGTCGCTTGCGGGCAAGCCGGGTCGGGGGCCTTGGCAGCCAGCGCAAGGGGGGTATCCACGACTCATGTTGATGGATGCTGACGTGCTTAAGGATTTGCAAGAAACGGGCGGCGTTTTTGCGCTATGGCACAATGGTGTACGCCCACAATGGATTGGTGTCGCAGGCGCGGATAGTTTGGGTCAGGCGTTTGAGGTGCTCCAAGCAGATTCTGATATTGTTCTGTACGACCGCAATGATGGTGTTTTTGTCGCCTGGGCGGAGTGCGGCACTGAGAACAGATCGAGAGTGGTCGCTTATTTGAGGGCGGTTCTGGAGCCTGCAATCGAGCAGATTCCTGGCGATCAAGCCTTACCCCAAACGCCGGACGAAGAGCCATTAGAGTTTCCGGTTCCGGCTGATTAGCGTCTTTCTTGCTTGGTCTCGTGACACAAGCCGCTATGCTCTGAGTTATGAAAAACACATATATCGATGGCCCCATGGGCCAGGTTCATTTGCGCGAATTGGGCGATGGTCCAGCGCTTGTCCTTTTGCACCAAACAGCTTGGTCTTCGCTCCAGTTCAAACACGCGATGCCTTTTTTGGCTAAACGCGGTATCCGCTGCATTGCGGTTGATACCCCAGGCTTTGGGTTATCTGATGGTCCTGATGACCCGCCGTCGATTGAGGACTACGCCGAGTCTCTTGCGGCAACACTTAAGCAAATTGGGCTGCCAAAAGCTGCGGTTCTTGGGCATCATACGGGCGCATCTATTGCAGCGGCTTTTGCAGCCTCTCACCCTGAGATGGTGAGCCAGCTGTTGCTTCACGGTGTGCCAATTTACACGTCAGAGAAGCGTGCAGAACGTCTTGCCAAACCGCATTTTGATCAAACACCCAGAGAAGACGGGTCTCATTTTACAGATCGATGGGTTCTAGGTGACACTGTATCCGGTGGTTCCGCGACTCCTGAAGCGCTTCATTGGTCACTTGTTCACTTCTTTTGGGCTGGACCCAACGAGTGGTACGGCCATCACGCGGCGTTCAAGTACGACATGGAAGCAGATTTTAAAGCGCTTGCCGTACCAACAGTCGTGCTTTCCAACACCGGTGACGTCTTGCACGAACGGATGCCATACCTTCGCGAAATTCGGCCAGACATCACCTATGCAGAGTTGGATGGTGGAACATTCCACATCATTTTTGAAGAAGCGGAGCGCTGGGCCTCACTTGTGGCTGACCAAGTCTTGGAGGCTCACTCATGACGATCACGCGTGGTTACGCTGGTGGTCCGTTTGGCCAGTTACATTATGAAACGGCCGGTGAAGGCATGCCGCTCATCTTGCTTCATCAAATGGTTCAGTCATCTGTCCAGTTTCGGCCAGCTTTGCCAATATTAGCCACTAAGGGTGTCCAGGCTATCGCGGTCGATCTTCCGGGCTATGGCATGTCTACTGTTCCCGGCCATGCACCAACAATGGATGAATATGCGTCGATTGTGCCGGCTGTGCTCGATCACTTTGGCTGGAACGAGGCTGCTATTGGTGGTCATCATACCGGGGCCTCAGCAGCTGGTGCGGCGGCGCAAGGCTATCCTGATGCTGTTTCTAAATTAGTGGTTCACGGTGTTCCATATTTCACCCCAGAAGAAATGAAGGCTCATGCCGCGGGCTCTCATGGTGCAAAGCCCATTGCAGAGGATGGTAGTCATTTCAAAGACATTTGGAATCTCTTCCATGACCTTGGAAAAGGGAACGTGAGTTTAGATGTGAGCCACCAGTCCGTTCTGACTTACTTTCTGGCCGGTGAAACCGAATGGCACGGGCATAATGCGGTTTTTAGTCATGATATCTGGGCAGCTTTCGACGCCGTGACGGCGCCAACGCTTTTGATCACGAACACAGGGGACATGCTCAATCCGCAGGACCGAGCCTTATCTGAGGCGCGACCTGATTTTGAATTCAAAGAGATTGAGGGTGGAACGTTTCAGTATGTCTACGATGATGCAGAACCGTGGGCGAATATTGTCGCTGAATTTGTGACAAGGGAGTCTTAGGCTAATGAAGCCGCGCCGCGCATATGTCGATGGCCCAACAGGGCAGATTCATTTCCAGGTTCTGGGTGAGGGAATACCCTTAATTCTCTCTCATCAGTCACCGAGCTCATCCAATATGTTTCGTGAGGCTTATCCGTTGCTCGCGGCGGCAGGCATTAAGGCTATTGGCGTTGATACACCTGGTTTCGGGAGTTCAGCAGTGCCCGAGCCTCGCCCCTCGGTTCGTGATTACGCTAGCGCATTTGGACCCGTCCTTGATCACCTTGGTCTGGAGAAGGCTCATTTTTTAGGGCATCACACGGGCGCCGCGAATGTTACTGAATTTGCTCACCTTCACCCCAATCGCGTGTCGTCTCTAATATTGAATGGTCCCCCCGTGTTTTCGGCAGAAGAACGCGATGGTCGCGTTGGTGCACCGGGACCTATGAAAATTCAGCCGGACGGCAGTCATTTTAAAACGCGTTGGAATGCCCGCATGGCTGCGACTGTCGGATGGACCGATATCGATGCGATGCATCACAACGTTATGCAGACGTTGTGGTCAGGCGAGACATTTTGGTACGGCCATAAGGCGGCGTTCGAGTACGACATAACGGATGCCTTTATGGGCCTTAAGATGCCCACACTAATTCTCACGAATACCGGTGATGATATTTATCATCTGAGTTGCCGGGCGCGGGATATGCGACCTGACATGGCATTCACCGAATTGGTGGGTGGTACTCACGATATTGTGGATGAACAGCCTGAAGCATGGGTGGAAGCCGTTGTTGCATTCATCAAAGGCGCGTGAGGTTGCCCAATAACGCCGCCTTTTGGCCTTAATTAGGCGCGCTAATCAGCTGGTCTCTGATAGCGTGAGCTTATGACTGTCCAACCCCTTCAAAGCGTTGCGAATATTTATGCCGTTGCGACGGCGTATCCTAAGTATGTGATGCGCCAAGCTGATGTGGCGGCAAAGGCTGCCCATATTTTCGGACATAAGCCGGATTATTTCCGGCGTATGGAGAAAGCCTATGGAAATGCGGGTGTTGAGACGCGGCACTCTTGTGTTCCGCTAGATTGGTATCTTGCTCCGCATGGCTGGCCTGAGCGGACAGCATTATATGAAGAGCATTCCATAGCTTTGCTCCAAGAGGCGGCTGCAGCGTGTATGGATTCTGTAAACGTGAGCGCCGAAGAGATTGGCGCGACGGTCGTGGTTTCTAGCACGGGTATTGCCACACCGAGTTTAGACTCTCTTATTCAAGGGCCTCTTGGTCTGAAGCCAACCGTGCAGCGTTTACCGATTTTCGGTTTGGGTTGTGCCGGTGGTGTTATTGGCTTGTCCCGAGCCGCAGCTTTAGCGAACTCGATGCGAGATCAATGGGTTCTATTCTTGTGCGTCGAGTTGTGCGGTCTAACATTTCGTGCGTCAGACGACAGCAAGGCGAATTTGATAGGCACGGCAATTTTTGGCGATGGCGCGGCTGCGATCTTGGTGAAGACCGATGGAGAGGGCGGTGTGGATGAATACGTGCCCGTCGCTACAATCGATGCTTGGGGTGAGCATACTTGGCCAAACTCTCGCGCCATGATGGGATGGCGAGTCGAGGAAGACGGACTTGGGGTTGTCTTCTCACATGATATTCCAAATGCTGTTCGTAAAGAACTCAGGCCCGTGACGGACGCGTTTCTCGCGCGATATGGTTTGGACTTGGGAAACCTTGATGGCGTGCTTTGCCACCCTGGAGGAGAGAAGGTGCTAGCAGCATTGGAGGGCGCCCTCGACCTTGGCGATGATGCTTTGGTCCATGCACGGACTGTCTTGCGTGACCGTGGCAATATGTCGGCAGTCACAGTTCTCGCAGTCTTGGAACAAGCCATTCAATCGCGCGAAAAAGGACGGCACCTCATGACAGCACTCGGCCCTGGGTTCACGGCTGGCATGACCTTGTTGAATTTATTGTGACGGGCGTGTCGCAAGAGATGCCTTGGCCAGTTTTAGTTTTACTAGTTTGTGTGACCGTCCAAAGGCTCGGTGAGCTTGTTCTAGACCGTATAAATACCCGCGCGCTGTTGGCGCAGGGCGCGGTAGAGCACGGTCCTCGGCACTATCCCTTATTCATCCTGCTTCATAGTTCTTGGTTAGTGAGTTTGTTTGTCTGGACCCTGGCGGTAGAGCCTTCCCTGAATTGGCTGCTATGTGGATTATATGTCGTGTTGCAAGGCGGCCGGGTGTGGGTGCTGCTCACCTTGGGTCGATTCTGGACGACGCGAGTGATCTCACTTCCAGATGCACCACTCATTAATTTAGGGCCTTACAAATACGTGCGGCACCCAAATTATTGGATCGTTGTCTGCGAGGTTGCTCTATTGCCTAGTGTTATCGGTGCCTGGGAGATTGCAGTCGTTTACTCGATTTTGAACGCGGCATTGCTTGCGCATAGGATCAAAATTGAAAACGCGGCTTTGTTGCCGCGTCGATAGGAGCGGTTGGCCGTTTGTTTCTTGAGCTAAAAAAGGTCGTCTTCTGTTTCGGCATCAATGATTTTTCGAGCCGTCTCATATCGGAATCCAGCACGCCCTAAAATGGCGAGTTCTTTCTGTTTTTTCTCTTGGGTGGCATCTTCAATGCGGAACGGGCCTAGTCGCCGTCTCATCGCGTATGCTGCTGCGGCTTTAAGGTCTACATCCCCGATCTCTTCTCCCGCGGCGGATAACGCGGCGCTAATTGAATCCTGGTTGATTCCTTTGGACGCCAGATAGGCGCGGACCTTTCGCGGTGATTGGCCACGACGAAGCATTGTGAGTGTCTTCCCGTCCGCATAGCGGGTGTCGTCGATGGCGCTGGATCGCACCAGGCCATCGATAACGTCAGTTATCCAGCCTTTGGCTTCGTCCATGTCGGTTTCATGGTGTTTCGCGGCTTTGAGAACTCTGCGATAGAGGACGTTGTTGAGGTTGGCCGCGCTGGTGGCATAGCGTTGGAGGTGATAGAGCGCGATATTGCGCAGCCGGTCTTTGGTGATGCGACGGGGTATCTTCTGACGCTTTTTTGCGGCGTGGGCAGGTGGCTTAGGCGTCTCTTTTGCCGAGTCAGTCATGGTTCTGCCTCTTGATCTCCGGTGCAACGCAGCCTAAACCAAAGTCACTCTAGAGGCACGAGGTGACAGTTGACTAATACGGCACAAGATCGCGAATTTTCTATTCCTCTTCCACGAGATGTGGGCGCTGTGAATTGGCGGGGGATGTGGGAGTTATATATGAAGGAGGTGCGCCGCTTCAGTAAAGTGGCGACGCAGACCGTTGGCGCTCCAATGGTCACCACAGTGCTCTTTTTGATTATATTCACATTTGCATTTGACCGCCCGCCTGTGGCTGGTGTGCCATTTAACGATTTTCTTGTGCCTGGGCTGATTATGATGTCGATCGTCCAAAACGCATTTGCGAATACGTCATCTTCAATTCTCGTTGCAAAAGTGCAGGGCAATATTGTCGATGTCTTGATGCCGCCTCTCAGTGCGGTTGAATTGACGGTCGCTTGGACCGGTGGAGCCGTAACGCGCGGGTTGGTCGTTGGTATATCGGCAGCGGTCGCGATGTCATTTTTCGCAGAGATACATATCCACAACCCATTGCTCATCGTCTATCACGCGTTAATGGGTGCCATCTTTATGGCCTGTGGTGGAATTATTGGCGCGATCTGGGCAGATAAGTTTGATCACATGGCTGCTGTTACGAATTTCGTGATCACGCCGCTGACATTTTTGTCTGGGACGTTCTACACAATCGACCGTTTGCCAGAGGGCTTACGGTTTATTTGTCATTACAACCCGTTCTTCTATGCCATTGATGGGTTCCGCCATGGGTTTTTGGGGCATGAGTCCACCCAGGTTGGGTTGGGTATTGCTGTGACTGGATTAACGGCCCTGGCAGCCCTAACAACAACGTATTTGATGCTAAAGAGTGGCTACAAACTAAAAGCGTAGGGTGGCTGTGAGTTTGCCGAGCGGGCCCCGCAATCATTGACAATACGGTCCATAGAGCGATAAAACGGCAGAACTCGGGCGGTCTTTTGGCCGCCCTTCTATTTTTCACAGTCCTTGATTATGAAAAATGGGCATGTGATCAATGTTTTATACCCCGCGGACCAGACAGTGCGCGGGGTCTTGTGTTTCAACGGTGAGGGTGAGGCCATGTCGACACAGGCTGTCATGTCCACTTATGCGAGAACGGATATCGTATTCGAGCGAGGCGAAGGGTCGTGGCTAATAGCCTCTGACGGCCAACGTTTTCTCGATTTCAATAGCGGTATCGCGGTGAATGCCCTTGGGCATGCGCATCCGCACCTCGTCAAAGCTTTGCAAGACCAGGCGGGTAAGTTTTGGCATTGCTCAAACCTGTACCGAATAGACGGCCAAGAAAAACTGGCCGACCGTCTGATAAGTGCTTCGTTCGCTGACACCGCATTCTTTTGCAACTCCGGTGCGGAAGCGCTGGAGTGTGCGATTAAAATTGCACGGCGCTATCACCAAGCAGGTGGGCGTCCCGAGAAGTACCGCATCATCACAGCCGATAACGCCTTTCATGGGCGAACCTTGGCGACGATTGCGGCTGGAGGGCAAGCCAAACACCTTGACGGTTTCGCCCCGGTCGTAGACGCGTTTGATCATATACCGTTCGGTAATCTGAACGAGGCGCGCGCTGCAATCACGGCGGAGACGGCAGCTGTTCTTGTGGAGCCTGTTCAAGGTGAGGGCGGACTTACGGTCGCATCGGACGATTATCTTAGAGGCTTGCGCGCCATGGCAGACGAGTTCGGGCTGCTACTTATCTATGATGAGGTGCAATGTGGCATGGGCCGTACGGGCGACCTTTTCGCTTATGAAAAATCGGGTGTTGCGCCAGATATAATGTCATTGGCTAAAGCTCTGGGAGGCGGGTTTCCTGTTGGGGCATGCCTGGCGACATCTGCTGCGGCAGAACACATGGTTCCTGGTACGCATGGATCAACGTTCGGCGGTAACCCTTTGGCCATGGCTGCAGCGAACGCTGTTCTTGATGTCATGACCGATGAAGGGTTCATGGCGAGGGTGCGGCAAGCGGCATCTCGACTATCAGACGGGCTGGAATCTCTCGTTGCGACTTACACGAGTGTCTTTGAAGGTGTCAGAGGTAGAGGGCTTATGCTCGGACTTAAGTGCGCGGTTCCGAATGGAGACGTAGTAGACCTGTTGATCAACGACAATATGTTA
>Ga0055584_100001300_pt1 | contig 24495 bp, 20 predicted proteins | sample OSDHelmetaG_FD_58716 | JGI IMG/M metagenome (GOLD analysis project Ga0055584, IMG submission 58716) | Pelagic marine sediment microbial communities from the LTER site Helgoland, North Sea, for post-phytoplankton bloom and carbon turnover... | ecosystem: Environmental > Aquatic > Marine >...
AATTCGCGCATTGGACGTCTTCGCATTGTGAATCTGGAAGCTAACAGCACAATTGCAGATGTTGTCGACGATTCAATCGTTCCTGGCATCAATGTGCAGCCTGGTGACAAAGTGGTTTTCGAGACTTCGAACTAACCCCGGAGCTTTCCTCTTTTCAGCCGATACATGAAACTTCTCTCAAGAATCTCATTTGTTGCAATCGCACTGGTTGCGCTCACTTTTAGTTCCTGCGAAACAACCGGCGATCTGGAGCCGCAGCGAGAGAAACTCTCCAGCATGCCTCACAACATGCCACAGCCTTGGGAAGGGCAGGCAGGGTTTCCCGGCCAAATGGGTGGAGGATACTAATCAAAAGCCCTCGCATATTTTGCACTGGGAGAAACCCACTTTCCCCGCAAACAATTCCCGAACGCTCGACCATTATGTCTGACGGAAACACGAGCCTGCCACAAATGGGATTTGCCAGTGGATTTGATGCTGAGGAATGGGCTAAGTTGGGGACCTTCGGAGAATTCCTCGCTCTCGGAGATGGAGATGTTCTGATTGACGAAGTTGACAACCAGGATGCCCTTTTCCCCGTCGTTACGGGGAACTTTCACGTGCAGACCGAAATAACCGGCCGTTCCATTCTTCTCGGCACGATGAGGGCCGGCAATACCATCGGCGAAGTGGATGTTTTTGATCCGGATAACGCAAGTGCCAGCGTCGTCAGCAAATCCATTTCTCAAATGTGGAAGATCGACCGCGCGCGATTGGAGGAATATCTTGAAGCTCACCCCCTACTGCTGCACGCCTTCTCGTCAATATTTCAACTCAATTGAGTATGCGTTTGCGCAAGACCAACGAAAAAGTCGCGATGGCTCGCGAGGCCATGCTCGACTCGTTCTAGGCATATCGGAGCTTCTGAACGGGTTCCGATTCCTCATCCATTTTCAAGATTGATCGTTCGGATACCCTGAAAGCAAGCCGCCCCTCCCTATGCTGGAAACATTTACAAGTCCTCTTCCACCCGTTACCGGACTCGGGTCTGCTCTCGCGCTATTTTTTGCTCTCGTGATTGGCCACGCCTTCGCGGATTTCCCCCTTCAGGGAGAATTTCTTTCTCGCGGGAAAAATCGTCATAACGAGCCACCCAAACTCGCCGATGGAAAAGTGAGTCCGCCGAATCTCTGGATCTACCTGATGTCCGCCCATTGCCTGATCCATAGCGGATTCGTCTGGGTTCTGACAGGCTCCATCATTTTTGCGCTCGCCGAGCTGATTCTTCACTGGATGATTGATACTTTCAAATGCGAAGGGGGAACAAGTTTCGCGACGGACCAATGGTTGCATGTGATCTCCAAGGCTGTTTTCGTCGTTATCCTCTGGTACATTGGAGCGCAGTAGCCTGCACCTGTCCGGGTTTCACTTGAATACCGACCTTGAAAACCGCGCTGGGTGTCGGATGGTCTCGGCAATGAACGAACGCAGGCACTGGCTCGGATTTGCCCTCACCCTACTTCTCAGTATCTCCCCTGCAATGTCGCAGGACTCGGCAGAGGAAGATACAGGATTCAAAGAGATTGAACTCTTCACCGAAGTTCTTGAAACGATTCGGCAGGGCTATGTTGACCCGGAAAAAGTAACCTACGAAAAGCTGATCAGCAGCGCGCTCGAGGGAATGCTGGCCGATCTCGATCCCCATTGTCAGTTTATGCAGCCGAAAGTGTTGGAGCAACTCAAGCGCCATACCGACAGCACTTACGAAGGAATTGGCGTGACCATCTCAACCAAGAACGATGCTCTCACGATCGTAACCGTGCGCGAGGATGGGCCAGCTGGACGAGCTGGCATCCTTCCTGGAGATCATATCCTCAAGATCAACAACAAACTCACCGAAGACATCGGAATTACTCAGGCGGTAAATATGCTGCGAGGCAAACCAGGAGAATCTCTCAAATTAACCGTGCGCCGTCCTGCCACCCAAAAGCTGCGCGAGTTCGAATTAAAACGCGAAGTCATCAAGCAATCCTCAGTCAAAGATATCAAAATTCTCCAGACAGAGCTCACCAGGCCCTATCGGATGGGCTATGCCAGAATTCTCCAATTCAGCGCGCCTACTGCGGAAGAACTGGCCGATGGACTCGACGAGTTGGAGCAGCAAGGGATGGACGCGTTCATTCTCGATCTTCGCAACAATCCCGGAGGCCTCCTGAACACCGCCATCGATATTTGTGGCGAATTCGTCGACGCAGGCACCGTTGTTCTGACAACCGAAGGAAAGCCAGGCTCAGGCGAGATCAAGGTGTACCGCACCACCGTTGAAAGCAAACGCCGCAAGCGTGACTATCCGCTCGCGATCTTGGTAAACCACTCATCCGCCAGCGCGTCGGAAGTGGTATCAGGTGCTCTCCAAGATCTGAAGCGATGCATTGTCGTCGGTGAAACCACCTTCGGAAAGGGCTCTGTTCAGTCCATCATCCCAATCGGCGAAGGTAAAGCGATTCGCATGACGACAGCCAAATACTACACCCCGAGCCATCGCACCATTCATGAAAACGGGGTTACGCCGAACATTGTGGCTACACTGACCCCCAGTCAGGAAGAAACCCTCGCTCGTTGGTTTCGCAGAGATAGTGCGTCACCGGCGGAGAAAAAGAAACTCGAAAGCTTTCGCGATCCACAACTGACCCGGGCCGTTGATGCAATGAAAGGTGCACTCGTGTATTCCGGAACCGAAGCTGGAAAAGCAAAAAAAGATCCGAAACCTGCTGCTGGGAAACAAAAGACGAAAGGTGACCCTCAAAAGCCAAAAGGTGAGAAGGCGCCGGTCGAAAAACCTGCCGACGATAAAAAGCCGGCCGAAAAGCCCACTTCGCAAGCTCCCGCCATAGAAAAGACCGGACCTGCTTCAGCTGTCGAATAAACCGTGGGGGTATTTGAACGATCAGCACGCAGCCGCGATCAGCAGAACAAGCTCGGTATGAAGGGCGGAGTAACACTTGCGATTGAAACCTCGTGTGACGAGACCGCAGTTGCTGTCGTCAGTGCCGACGGATCAATCCTCTACAGTGAGGTCGCGTCGCAAATCGAACTCCATTCACCCTACGGGGGTGTTGTCCCGGAGCTCGCTTCGCGGAATCACAGCGTTGACCTTCGCCCTCTCATAGATCATACCATAGCGCGGGCCGAAGTCACCTGGTCGGAGATCGAAGCCGTGGGGGCCACGTCCGGCCCTGGACTTGCCAGCTCGCTTCTGGTTGGAGATACCACCGCAAAAGCGATCGCAGTCGCTCTCGGCCGACCGTTTTACTCCATCAATCACATGGAGGGTCACCTGCTCTCCCCCTTCATCGGATATAACTCGATCCCGCCGCACCTCGCTTTGATTGTCAGTGGTGGTCATACTCTTCTGGTTCGAGTAGCGGGTGTCGGAGACTACGAAGTCATCGGATCCACTAGAGATGATGCCGCAGGAGAAGCCTTCGACAAAGTGGGGAAAATGCTCGGACTCCCCTACCCTGGCGGCCCCGAAATCTCAAGACGCGCAGCCTATGGAAATCCAGATGCATATGAGTTCCCCCGAAGTATGATCGATAGCGGTGATTTCGCTTTCAGCTTCAGCGGTCTGAAAACATCTGCCCTCTACCTTCTTCAAAAACTCGGCGAAAATCCTTCGGAAGCTGTCATCAACGACGTATGCGCTTCCTTTCAGGAAGCCATTGTCGAAGTCCTCGTAGGAAAAGCGATCTCTGCAGCAACGCAATTCTCCAACCAGCTGATTGCCGTCAGCGGTGGCGTCAGTTGCAATCCGAAGCTACGAGAATGCATCACCAGTGCTGCAGAAAGAAGCGGAATCGAAGTGAAGCTCGCTTTGCCCGACTATTCGACAGACAACGCGGCCATGATCGCCTTTGCTGCATGGCAACGAAGCCAGGCTGGCATAGCGAGTTCGAGCCTCGCCACCGATATCAATCCGAACCTCAGCCTTGCCGAAACAAGATAGATTCCATCGACACGATCACGCGCAGCAAAGACCAAGGATTGCATTGCGCTCACCCTCGCAAATTGATACCTTTCTCATCCAAAACTCATTCCCGAAAATCTTATGACAGAAGAAACCTCAGATAAAAAATCGAAAGTCAGCCGCCGCAATTTTGTGGCTGGTGCCGCTACCGCAGGGGCTGCTGCATCCGCACTCCCAGTCGAAATTTCCGCACAGGTCGCAGGAAGCGATCAAATCAAGGTCGGAATGGTTGGCGTCGGAGGCCGAAACTCCGGAGCTATCGTGCAAAACCTCTCTGCAAACGACAGCGCGCAACTCGTCGCTGTTGCCGATGCGTTTCAGGATAAGATCGACGGAACCGGACCTCGTGGAAAAGGGCTCCCTGTGATCCGCAAGCAACTCGAAAGCCAGGGCAAAGAAAAGCAATTCGATGTTCCAGCCAGCCGACAGTATGCAGGATTTGATGCGTACAAGGCAGTGATCGATCAGGTCGACCTCGTCTGTATCGCGACTCCTCCAGGATTCCGCCCTATTCACTTTGACTACGCCATCCAGCAGAACAAACACGTTTTCATGGAGAAGCCGGTTTGCGTTGACGCAAAGGGCTTCAACCAGGTCATCGACGCTGCGAAACGTGCCGACCAGCAAAACCGAAAGGTTGTCGTCGGTCTCCAGCGCCACTACGAAGATTCATACCTCACTGCTTTCAAGAAAGTTCACGAAGAAGGTCTCATCGGTGAGATCATTGCCGGTTACGCCTGGTGGAATACACGCCGCCCCTGGATCGTTTCGCGCCAACCCGGCTGGACCGAAATGGAATACCAAATGCGCAACTGGTATCACTTCAACTGGCTTTGCGGAGACCACATCGCTGAGCAGCACGTTCACAACATCGATGTCATCAACTGGTTTGTGAGCGGAGATTCCGTCGCCGGGGGCAATCCGATTTCCGGATATGGATTCGGTGGCCGTGCCGGATCCGAGCCAGCTTCCGTGGGAGAAATTTTCGACCATCACACCGTCGAATATCGCTATGGTCCAGAGCACAACAACGTCGTTATGGCGAGCCAATGCCGCCACCTTCCCGGCTGCGACAACCGCGTTGCCGAGGAAATTCACGGTTCCGAGGGTATCCTCTACCTCGAAGGCAATAAAACTCGCATCACTGATCCTAGTGGGAAAGCAGTGAAGTGGCAATATCGCGCACCACGCACGCCGGTTTCACCCTATCAAACGGAGCACAACGAGCTTTTCCGCCACATTCAAGAGGACAAGCCGCTCAACAACGCCTACTACGGAGCGAAGAGTTCCTTCACTTCTGTCCTCGGTCGTCTCGCCACGTACAGTGGAAAAGTCGTCGACTGGGACAAAGCGGTCGAGTCCGACTTCTCCATCATGCCGGACGAGTTTGACTTCAATGCTAAGGCTCCTGTCAAGCCTGATGCCAACGGGGACTACGCCATTGCTGTCCCCGGACAATGGAAGCTTCCATGGGACAAGGCTGCTCCCGCTGAGGAGAAGAAGGGCAAAGGCAAGAAAAAGGCCTGATTCTAACAAGACCTACCAGCTCTCAAGAAAGCCCCGTCCGAAAGGTCGGGGCTTTTTTATTCGAGCAACTTGAGCATCTCGCCTTTCGTCAATCCGGCGTCCCCGGCTTCGCTCAGCAATGCCTCGGTCATTTCTCGCTTCCGATTTTGCAAGGCGAGAATCTTTTCCTCTACCGTCCCGCGCGTGATCAGTTTGTAGCTCGTCACGACATTCGCCTGGCCGATTCGATGAGCTCGATCCGTCGCCTGTGCTTCTACAGCCGGGTTCCACCAGGGATCGACGTGTATCACCGTATCTGCCTCAGTCAGGTTCAATCCGACTCCTCCTGCTTTCAAACTGATAAGAAAAACGGGGACGTCCTTCTCCTGAAAGCGATTCACGACTTCACTACGATTTCTCGTTGAGCCATCCAGGTAACAGAAATCCACTCCTTTGGCAGCGAGATCGGGGACCAGAATTTGCAACATCTCCACGAACTGGCTGAATACGAGGACACGGTGGCCACCGTCAATCGCTTCATCGAGCAGCTCGCCAAGTGCTTCTGCCTTGACCGAGGCTTCGTCGTCTTTGACACCCTCCATTCCCAGCAGTCGCAGATCGCAACATGTCTGGCGCAGTCGCAGCAAGGCGGTCAGCGCTAGCATTCGCTGACGTCCCCCATCGGCATCGAGGATCGCAGAGCGGCTCTCACTGAGAAGCGCCTCGTAGACATCTCGCTGCTTCGGTTTCAGATCGCAGTATACGACCTGCTCAATTTTGTCAGGCAGATCTTTGGCGACTTCACTCTTGAGGCGGCGTAGTACCACAGGGCGCAGTCTGCGTGAAAGCCGATCACGAACAGAAGCCGATGGCTCGCTGGAAGAAAGTGGCTTTTCGAAACGCTCAGCAAAATCCTGACGACGCCCGAGATAACGAGGCAGAGCAAATTGCACAATCGACCACAAATCACGAACCGAGTTCTCCACCGGTGTTCCCGTCAAAGCGAAGCGATACGTGCCCTTCAAGCGATGAGCAGCTTTGCTGACCTGCGCATCCGGATTCTTGATGTGCTGCGCTTCGTCGAGAACAACGACGTCAAAATCACGCTCCGCCCAGACCTGTTCATCCCTGCGGAGCAACGCGTAGCTGGTCACAAAAATGTCGGCATCGGCATTCTCGGCGAGAATCTTCTCCCGATTCGGCCCTTCAATCGCGACCGCTTTCAGCCCCGGCGTGAATTTTTCCGCCTCTGCCACCCAATTGAAGACAAGTGACGAAGGGCAAACCACCAATGACGTTCCACCGACCGAATAGAGAAACGACAGGGTCTGCAGTGTTTTGCCCAGTCCCATATCATCAGCAAGAACACCTCCTATTCCCTGTGACGCGAGCCCCTGCATCCACTTCACGCCCTCTTCCTGATACGGACGCAAGGTCGCTGCTAGATCGTTCGACAATTCGTAAAATTCGATTGGGTCCTCCGTAGTCTGCCACGGAACCTCACCTTGTGTCTGAAACGAAAAATCCTTTGCCGTTTCCTCAAGGTAGCCAGCTTGCGATTGATCGATGCGATACGTGCCCGGGGCCATCTGTTCCGGATCGCAATCGCTCAGAATTTCATCGAAGCTCTCGGCAAGCGTCGTATTCAACACGGCGATTTTGCCTCCGTCGATCGGCTTACTTGCCTGCCCCATTCGCAAGAGGCGATCAATTTCCTGGCGGGAAATGGATGCGCCCGATCCAGTTCCGAAACCGAGTTTCATCGCAAACCAGTCTTCGCCACTGCTGCGAAACTCCATCTGCGTTTCAATCGGCTCTACCTGACCAAGAGCGTGATCAAAGCGCTCACCGGTTGAAATCTGGAAGCGGGATTGAAAATGTGGGTAACCATGGGCGAGAAATTGCAGGATCGCATTTTTGTCCTTCAGCACCCACCGCCCCTCTGATCCCCGGCGTTGAAAGCCAATCTCTTCCAGCGAGTCGATCGCTTCCGCTTCCGTTCTCGTGTCCGCCAATTCTAGGCCGTTTTCTGTTTCCCTTACCGAAGCGCGATCAGTCGCTGCCTCAAACGAGTTATCCCCATAGACAAAGGAAAGGTGCGCATCGAGATGATTCAACGAACCCTCCAACTTCAGTTGCACGTCTGCACGTAGTCGGGAAATCTCCAGGTCATCCAACTCGAAATGTCGCTGGAATTCATCAAACGCCGCAGAGAACAAAGCTGAATCCAGCTGGACCCCACTCACAAGAACTGCCTGCAAATCACCACTCAGGCCCGGGGCGACTGGTTGCAACAAGTCTAGCTCTGTTCGGGCCCATGTTCCTTCCCCTGACATCAACGGCTCCACTCCATCCGGCCAATTCACCCGAAAGTGCAGACCGGTTTTCCGCGCCAATCGCGGACGAAACGGCAGATAAGAAAGGCGCAGGGAATCGCCACGACCAAGAGAAACTCCCTCATGCCCGGGAATGGTGGAGAGAATCCGGGACAAGTCGTCAGTGGTAACCGACAACATACCCGGAACGGTTTCTGGTGAGATGCGCTGCAAGACGCAATAGAGAGCTGTGTCTGCCGCATCGAAAAAGAGCGAGGTCGATTTTGGAATCGCTGCCAGGAGGCAGCGCTCGCCCTCGATCGAGATTTCGACGCCTAGTGTAACCCGACCTTTTGCCCAGGCATCAGCAAGATTGGGAGGGAGCACCAGATGCAAAGTTGCCGACTTCGTATCATCATCGGCTTCGTCGCGGACTTCCGGCCAGTCCGCGGACAACTTCACTTTCCGCTCCTCTGCAGAAGCCGCCGCTGCCTCTGGTTTCCGTTTTTCTGTCGGCTCCAAAATTTCCAATCCAAGCGCCAGCGCATGCGCACAAATGATCCCCTCCCGCCTCGCTCGATAGCAGGGGCAATGGTTTTCCATATCCGTTCGCGAATGGATTTCCAAACGCGTCCGAAAGGTCTTTCCCTTGTCCTTCACGAGTCCTTCGAGAAGGCCGTTTTCATAAGACGCCTCATCAATCTTTCCGGCCGCATGGAGCGAACGGGCTTTCTTCATCTCTTTCCAACCACCGGAATCAGAGAGAAATTTTCGACTAAGCGCAACAGGATCAGGCATGAGCCCAGAACTTGATAGGGTTAGGTCAAGGATTCAACCCTGTTAGGTCTCTCATTCAACCCTGTTCGTTTCGTTCCGTAGACTCCTGTTTCCTCTTTGGCTATGCGAACGCACGGGAGATTTGTAGTAGCCACACCCCTTCTGTGCCCCTTATATTTTGAAAAATGGGGGATATGCTGATTTTTGTCGTTATCGGAGGAGGAGTATTTTGTGCCTTCCTGATTGGCTCTTACAACAGTCTCGTTGCGAAACGAAACATGGTGCGCAATGCGTTTTCCAGCATCGATGTGAACCTTCGCAAACGGCACGATCTGATTCCTGCTCTTGTTGAAACGGTAAAAGGGTTTGCCAAACACGAAGAGCAAACCTTTACCCGTCTTATCGAAGCACGGCAGGAAATCCGGTCGGGAAATCTATCAGACTCGGAAAGACTTCGGGTCGAGGAGCGAATCGGACCGGAGATGCACCGGCTCATTGCCGTGGCTGAGGACTACCCGGAGCTGAAATCGAGCGATCACTTTCTCCATCTCCAGCGCACCCTGAACGAGCTCGAGGAACAGATCTCAGCGGCTCGTCGCGCCTACAACGCTGCCGTTTTTGAAATCAACAACTCGGTCGAAAGCTATCCCAGCAATCTGATCGCAAACGCATTTGGATTCCAGTGTCACGACTTCTTTGAAGCCGATGCTGATTCGCGTGGCTCTGTGAACGTTTCTCTGTAACGATGCGGAATATCGATCAGGTCATTGACCAGCTGCTGCAAGCCCTGACCGATCTGGAATCGGGGCGGAAAGATTACATCAGTCGTCGCAGCCGATATCTCGTTCTGCTGATCAGTCCTGTCGCCCTGCTGATTTTCGTCGCATTGACTTCGAGTCAGAAGATCCCCTGGTTCATCGGTGCAGGGGCTTGGTTCGTCATCGGAACGATCATCTACCAGGTCAGGGTGGCGTCGCTGGGACATGAGTATATTCGTCATTACAAAAAAACCGTCATTCCCGCACTCCTGAGTGCCATCGATCCCAATCTCGTTTACAACCCTGACGGCGGCATATCTTCCTCTACTTTCGTCGACACAGAGTTGTACACGACCCATCCGGATCGCTATTCAACGGAGGATTTGATCCAGGGAAACTACGGCAAAACCTTTCTTCAACTTGCCGAAATTTATGCAGAAGAACGACGGTCGCGGACGGATAGCGATGGCCGGAAGAAAACGTATTACGTCACCATTTTTAACGGGCTATTTCTCATCGCCGACTTCCACAAACATTTTCATGGGCGAACGTTTATTCTTCCTGACAACAGCGAAAAGTCATTTGGCGGAGTCGCCCGCTTTTTTCAGAAAATGGGAGGTCGCCGGGAAACCAATCTGATCCGCCTTGAGGATCCGGAATTTGAAAATGCTTTCGCCGTTTACGCAACGGACGAAGTGGAAGCGCGCTACATTCTGAGCACGGCAATGTTGCGGCGCGTTCTCGATATGCGGAATCGCTTTGGGAAGGATGTTCGCCTCGCCTTCAAGGAATCCTGCCTCATCCTCGCCGTGCCTCACGCGAAGCCTTTTCTTGAGCCGAAGACTTCAATGCCCGCGACGGACCAGACTCAATTACGCGGAATGCTGAAAGAGCTGCAACTCATCCTCGACACGATTGAAGAGCTCGACCTGAATACGCGGATCTGGTCGAAACACTAGCGTAGCTCCAATCCTACTTTTCAGGATTCAATTCCCAGACCTGAAACGACTTGGGATAAACCGACATGCCGCAAACGTGAAGCCCGAGCGCCAGCTCATTAATCCCCTCTGCGAAAGAAAGATTCAGGTAGCACACTCCGTTGCAATATGCCGCGATCCGGCTGTCGATGCAGACGATATCGAATTGGATGGGAGGTCTCGAAAAATCCACCTTCTTAATTGTTGTCTTCTCCTCGGAATTCCTAATTCCGTTTTCAAAATCAACGTCACCGGCTTTGCGATATCCCCCGTGACCACCTTCGGCAAAAATATAGGAACCGCCGTATCGATCTTCTCCGACTCCGATTCTACCAAGCGTAGAACTTCCAAAATCGCCGTATTGATCCTTATTCGATGCAAAAATACCTATCCGCATTCTCGAGGACCAGCGATCGTGAAATCCAGTCGCGGAGGCGTGCATTCGAAATCGGCAATGCAGATCTTTCACACCTTTAGGAACCTCACCCCGATAGTATTGATAGCTTCCCGGACTCGCACTCATCACCTTGCCCATCATGGGATTGGTTGACATCAGTCGAGCTGATGTCTTTTCGCTTTTGTAAGTTCCCAGTTTTGCTGTGATGTCCTTCCCGCACCGTTTTTCGGCCAGACTGAGAAAGTCGATCGGTTCGATATCTTCAGCGTCGATTTTGTCCCACGCATTGATCAGTCGTTCACTCACATTGCTGGACTCCGGATCGAGTTCCCTCAGTTTTCGCAGCACGTCGGTCTGCGCGGAGGCCATCGCCATGTCTTCCAGCTTTGCAAAATAGATGGCGGGCATAATCTCAAACTCCTCGTGCACTTTTTCGTAGGCTTCCCGCACCGGAATCGGCTCGCCCAGTCTCCACGCGATATACGCTTTCACAAATGCATCCATCTCGTCTTCCGGGTATCCGGATTCCCGAACCGCTTCCCATTCTGACCTCGCCACCTCAGGCTCGTCGTGCAGTTTCAGAAGTGCATCCGAAACAGCATCTTCCCATTTCTCGGATGGCGTTCCAATCTCCCCCCTAAGGTAGGCAACCCATGGGCGAAACATCTCCTGCAAATGATAACCGACTTTACCGCCCTCCACGGTGGCGTAGTCCGACTTACCTCCCTTCGGAACGAAAAAGAAGGCTCGCTCCACATTGAAGTTACGTATCCCAAATCCGCGAACCTGCTGCTCGCCGACCTGAACGACAAAGTCTCCCACTTTCAGTCCGATTCGCTCGGCTTGTGACTGTGGCAGAACGTGAATCACCTGCTGACCGAAAGCAGGCTCGTCAGTATCCCGGGCGATCTTTTTCCAATCTTCCGCGACGGAGGTAAACACGCCAATGGAGAGGAGGAAAAATACTGCCGTAGCTGCGTTTCTCATGCCACGGTTATGAAGGGAACGAAGCAAGATTCCAAGTCGAATTCTTGAACCCTGAGTCAAAGCCCCCAGGCCCCTGAATCATTTCGCTGTGCCTTTAGCTCCAGATCGTAGAGCTTGTCGCGGTGCTGGTGAAACGATTTGCCGTCAGGCGTAGGAACCGGCTTCTCTTTTGAACCCGGACCTTTCGTGTGGATGCGGACGAGCCCCTGCTCGACCAATCGCGTCCCAAGGTAGCTACCATCGGGTAACTCGACAAAGCCGTAGTAGCGATCCCCGTCGTAGACTTGCTCCCAATAGGTATAAATCGTGAAAGGCTTGCCGCTCAGTTCCCGATCGACAAACATCTTGGCGGCCTTGCCCACCTCCACAGCCTGTTCGGAGGATATCCCGCCCATCTCACGCGCCTGCTCCGCGACGCGCTGACGTTGCTTTTCGTAGCGATCACTCAAGTATTTTTCCGGAGCATCTACAAAGTATAGCCGTAACTGAAACTCACGGCCGACTGCGTTAACAAAAAAGCTGTCGCCGTCATTATCGTCGCGCTTCAACAAACGAGCACCCGTGATCTTATCGTAGCCTCGAACCTTTTCCACGCCCTCACGGATGTCCCCGAGAGGGTTTTTCTTCAGTGTCGCTGTTGGGCTCTTCGAATTTTTTGACCCAAGGGGCTCCTCCTTGAGAACGGCAGTTGGCTTTTGAGAATCGCCACCTGGGTTAGTCACGCGCCCACGCTGCCAGTAGGCAACTCCAGCAACGACGAGAATGAGGACGAGCCGGATGATACGAGACTTACTCAAGGGAGAAATGAAATGGTGCAGATCAGTCCTTCTTATCCTGCACTGTCGATTTCACATACAGCTCGCGAAGCTGGTTGAAATCGACTTCAGCAGGACTGGCGGACATGAGGTCGATGCCTTTGTTGTTCTTCGGAAAGGCGATGACTTCGCGGATGCTGTCCTCTTTGCAGGCCAGCATGACGAGTCGGTCGAGACCGAGCGCGATTCCCGCATGCGGTGGCGCGCCATACTGGAACGCACCGAGAATGTGCCCGAAGTTTTCGGCCTGCTCCTCGTCGTCGACTCCGAGAATACGGAACATCTTCGCCTGGAGCTCACCTTCGTGGATTCGCAGACTACCGCCGCCCAATTCGTTTCCGTTGAGCACGACGTCATAGGCCTCGGAGCGAATCCCTCCCCAGTTGGCTTCATCTTCGAGCAGCGCTTCATCCGAAGCCTTAGGACGAGTGAAGGGATGGTGAACAGCATTCCATTTCCCTTCTTCCTCGTCGTAGCCGAGCAGGGGAAAGTCGACAACCCAGAGAAAATCGAGCTCGTCCTCTTTGCCTTCAAGCCAGTTGTTCATCTCGGCACATTCGAGACGGAGACGGCCAAGCACATCGCAAACCGTAGCGCGTTTGTCGCAACCAAAGAGGATGAGGTCTCCCTCTTTGATGTTGAGATCTTTTTCTATCGCAGCGAGTTCTTCTTCACTGAAAAACTTCACGATCGGCGAACGCCAGGTGTCGTAATCTTTGCCGCGCACCTGAATGTAGGCAAGCCCACCTGCACCTGCTTCCTTCGCGACCTCCTCAAGGCGCTTGATCTGGCCAGTGGAAACGCCGGCAAAACCTTTCGCATTGATGGCACGGACAACACCGCCGCCTTCGATCGCGCGTTTGAAGACGCCAAATCCAGAATCTTTGAAATGCTCAGACAACTCCACGATCTCGCACCCGAAGCGACGCTCCGGCTTATCGCTGCCGTATCGATCCATCGCGTCCCAGTAGTCGAGACGATCGAAAGGCGTTTTGATTTCGACGCCCTGCGACTCGGAAAAGACCTTGGCGAGGAGACCTTCGACCAATGCGAAAATGTCCTCCGTCGTGACGAAGCTCGCCTCGATATCGACCTGGGTGAACTCCGGCTGGCGATCCGCTCGCAAATCCTCGTCGCGAAAACAGCGGGCAATCTGGAAATAGCGCTCTACTCCCGCTACCATGAGCAGCTGCTTGTATTGCTGAGGAGCCTGCGGCAGCGCGTAGAATTTGCCGGGGTTGAGACGTGAAGGAACGAGAAAGTCCCGTGCCCCTTCCGGTGTCGATTTGGAAAGAATCGGCGTTTCAATTTCGGCAAACCCGTTTTCATCGAGCCCATCGCGAAGCGCCTTAGTGATGGCGTGCCGGGCGCGCAGATTTCTCGTCATCCGCGGGCGGCGCAGATCGAGATAGCGGTGCTTCATGCGCAGGTCCTCGTTGCTGAGTTCCTTGTCGAGTTGGAACGGCAGCACCTCCGCTTTGTTGAGAATTTTCAGTTTGGTCGCAACGACTTCCACTTCTCCTGTCTCTATCTTTTCGTTCACCGTCGACTGTCCGTCGATCTCGGGTCGGTCATCGACTCGGCCTGTCACTTGAATGACGTCCTCATTTCTCAGCGTATGGCTCAGCTTCGCTGCTTCCGCATTTTCCTCGGAGCGGAAGACGCACTGCGTCACTCCCTCGCGGTCACGAATGTCGATAAAGATCACTCCTCCCTGATCGCGAACCGTATTGACCCAGCCGGACAGCGTAATAGTTTCGCCGGCATGCGATTTTCGGATTTCGTTGCAATGATGAGTTCGGTACATGAGATATCTCAGAGTGAATAGAAAGCCGTGTCACCACGGCAGAAATTGCTCCGCGAAAAGTGCGGAGGAAATGGCTGGGAAAATACAGCCGGTTCGCGCTGGCGCAAGCGGGGTTTCGGGGAACGAAAAGCACCCCAACCCCGCTTTAGCGCCAACCGGATCAACCAATCATGAGTCGGTCGATCATCTTGTTCAACTTATCAGGTCCAAGACCCGGCACAGCTTCGAGGTCATCAAAGGTTTCGAATGGTCGATGATCAATGATCGCCTGAGCCAGAACGGGTCCTACGCCTGGCAATGACTCCAACTCTTCCAGAGTCGAGTGGTTCACGTCCACAACCGGGCCGGAAGGTTCGCAGGCTTCATCATCATGGAAAATATTTTCCTCAGGAGTCTCTTCCTCAGATGGAGAAAGATCCTCTGGTTCAGCGTGATCGCTTTCCATCTCATCATCGGACCCGGCCTGTTCCTTTGAATCCTCTTTTTTCTCGATGAGGTTTCCGTGCTCATCATGCTCGTGAAAATTCGGGTCGTCGGGATGTCCATCCTGATAATGGTGCTCATCCTCGTGCCAGCTCTCGTCGTGGTGAGGGTCGTAGTCGTGATACGGATCATCGCCATGCAAGCCATCGCGAGCGACCGTGTCCTCGTTTCCATGATGTGGATCATCATGATCGTGCTCGCCTTCGTAAAGGTGAGCGTGCTCCCTTTCGTACTGCTCAATTTCGGCCTTGTGAAGCTCTTCTTTCTCTTCCTCTGTGAGATCGTCAGCTGACTTGGAATAGAGCTGCTCCATCCGAGATCGTCGCGCTTCCTCCTCGGCCATCTGTTTCTTCTCGCGTCCCCTCTCAATGAATGAAGCGATGATGATGCAAATTTCGTAGAGAATGATCATCGGTCCGCCGAGAAGTGCCAGCGTCATCAGATCAGGTGGAGTCAAGATCGCAGCCGAAACCAGGATAATGATCCAGGCATAGGATCGCGTCGCCCGCATCACTCGTGCAGTCAACAATTCGAGCTTTACAAGGATGGTCACGACCACAGGCAGCTGGAAACTCACCCCAAAAACAAGAACGAGCCGCGCGATGAAAGAGACATACTCACCGATTCGATAAACACTCTTCCCGCCTTTAACCTCGACAAGCACGAGCTTGTCGCGGGTGTCATCATAGCGGAAGGCCATATTTGAAGCCTCCACCGTCGCAAAGGTGTCGCGAATCGTATTTCGAATTTCCTGTCGGATCGCTGCCGTCTCGGGAGAAATGGGCTCGGCTTTCGCCTCCGTCTCTTTTTTTTCTTCGCCCTCCGCAGACTCACCTTCCGTTGCCTCGTCCCCTTCCTTTGACGCATCCTCGGGATCCCCTTCCGATTCCTCTTCTTCGCTCTCGTTCAGAGGCTTGATGATCTTTCCATCCATCCCGACCAGAGAAAATTCCGCGATCGATTTTTCCATCGCCTGCCTCGTCGGATCGAGATTGGAAATTCGCTCATTTTCAAAGACGAAGAAAAACTTCAGCGCCACCGGAGCCGCGAGGAAAAACGCAAAGGACGCACCAGTGATGAAAAGCAGGAATCCGACCCCTGCCCCCGGAATAACCGCTTTTTTCTCTGCCTGGCGAAGACCGGGCAAGATGAATTGAAAAAGGAAAAAAAGCAGAAAAGGGAACGTCACAATGATTCCGCTGAAAAAAGACAGCTTCAACATCAGGACAATGAATTCCGGCGGACTCAGCGTGATGAGATCGAGCCGGTCCCACAGAGACACACCATCAGAAATTTGGGCCAGCGGCATTTTCGCCGGCATCTGGATCAATTCGAAGATTTGTCGGTGAAACGCGAAGCAGGCAAAAGTGGCGATTCCCAGCGTAGAGATGATCTTCATCAGGGTGTGACGAAGATCCTCGAGATGGTCGAGAAACGGCTTTTCGTGCGCGTCAAAGCCTTTGTCCGCCCCCGGACGCATTCGGGCTGCGCTTTCACGCATGTGGAAGAGTTTTTCGAAAGCAGTCTTTAACATGATAACAGCCCGCCATTTCGACGGGTTAGAATAGTAGCCTCAAATTGCCATTCGGCAAAGACCGCGAGAAGAGGACTGCAATCGCGTACCCCCAAAATGAAAATGCCCCATTGACCAGACGGAATCATGCTACAAAAAAATATTCACTTTTACGTGACGCAGAGCCCTTGCAATACCATGATCGGATGATACGTAGGCGCGTTCTCCATGCAGCGAGAAAGCGCGAAAGGAACAGGAACCAAAGAGAGAAAAGATGGACTACGAAGAGGACAATAGAAGGCCCAGTCGGCAAGACAATCAACCGATCCACACCGAAAAACTGGAATCAGACAGGAAAAAATTCTTCCTCGATCTGAAAGAAAATGATCGTGGACAATTCGTGAAAATTACCGAAGACGTTCGCGGTCGTCGTGACACCATCATGGTGCCAATCGAAGTCCTCGATGACTTCATCGACGCTCTTCACGACATTCGAGACGCTTCCGATCTCGAAGAAGACGAGTAGATCTTTTCAAAAATACTTTCTCCATGCGCAGCATGACCGGCTTCGGCCGTGGCGAAGCCACCGTCGACCAATGGAAAATCAACGTTGAGCTATCCGGCGTAAACCGGAAGCAGATCGACGTTTCCGTGAACCTCCCATCCGCCCTGGTCGAGTTGGAGGGCGACTTACGACGCACCGTCACCGAAAGCATTTCTCGCGGGCGCGTCACTGTCCGGGTCAATCTCGAGCATACCGGCAACCGAGCTGCCGAGCTCACCTTTGACGAAGAACTTGCCCGCCAATATATCGAAGCGGCAAAAACCCTGAGCGCTTTGGGTGAAATCGAAACCCGGCTCACCGCAGCTGATCTTTTCCGGGCACCGGGACTCTTTCGCCTCCAAGACAGCGAGGTCGACGCCAGCGATCTCCGCGATACTCTCCTCGAAGCCGCTGGCGACGGTCTCAATCGCCTCAGTGAGATGCAAACGCAAGAAGGCGAGCATCTCCGAGCGGATCTAATCGCGCGACTCAACGCCATCGAAGAGGAAGCCAGGCAGATTGCCGAACTTTCTCCCAAGGTTCCTGCGACTCATCGCGAAAACCTCATGAAACGACTTCGCGAGAGCGGACTGGAAGTGGATCTGGATGACGACCGGGTCCTCAAGGAAATCGGACTTTTCGCCGATCGATGCGACATCAGCGAAGAACTCACCCGCATCGACAGCCACCTCGCCCAGTTCCGCACCTACCTCGAAAACGACGAGCCTGTGGGCCGACCACTCGACTTTCTCTGCCAGGAGTTCAATCGCGAGCTGAATACCATCGGCAGCAAGGCCAACGACGCCGACATCGCCCAAGGAATTGTTCGCTCAAAAACCGAACTCGAAAAAATCCGCGAACAGGTGCAGAATGTGCAGTGACCGAATCGGAAAATCGATCTGACAGGGTTGAGTCGAGGGCTTGAACCTGTTGAGTCACCGACCGAACCCTGTCTGGCGAAGCTAATTTCATGAGCCATCTCGAACTCCAGCGACGCGGAATCCTCTGCGTGGTTTCCGGCCCCTCCGGCTCGGGAAAGACAACGCTGTGTCGACGCTTTTCAGGAGAAGATTCGTCGGCCGTCTATGCCACTTCGGCGACAACGCGAGCTCTCCGCGAAGGCGAAAAAGACGGGGAAGATTATTTCTTTCTCTCGCGTGAAGATTTTGAAAGTCGAGCCACGCGCGGGGAATTCCTCGAATACGCCGAGGTGCATGGCAATCTCTACGGCACGCTGAAATCGGAGGTGCTCACTCATATCAACGCCGGTCGCGACGTCCTCATGGACATCGATGTGCAGGGCGCGGCGCTCATCCGCAAAAAACCCGATCCCGCGATCGCCGAAGCGCTCGTCGATATTTTTATTCTTCTTCCCGGCGAAGAGGAATTGCTCAACCGGCTTGCGGTTCGCGGCACCGAGACAGACGATCAGGTGGAACTCCGCCTGCAGAATGCACGGGAGGAAATGCGGCACTGGTCGGACTACCACTACACAGTGATCAGCGCCGACAAGGAAACCGACTTCGCGACTTTCTCTGCCATCATTGCCGGAGAGCGCTGCCGCTCGACCCGGCTCGCACCCAGCCAGGAAACGGTGGCGAAGCACTCGGAACTGGGGCTGTGACAGAGGACCGGCGACTTCAGTCGCCGACTCAAAGCACGGCGGCAGCAAAAGCAGCCGATCCTATGAAGCGCTTGCCAACACCACGCTTCGCCGCGATCTTTGAGCGTGTCTGATTCTTCGCCCAAAAATATCGTCCTCGGCGTGACTGGTTCGATCGCTGCCTACAAGGCTGCCGATCTCGTTAGCCGTTTGACGAAAAGCGGCCATGAAGTCCACGTTGTCATGACCAAAGACGCGCAGGAATTCATTACTCCGCTGACGCTGCAAACCTTGTCTCGCCAACCCGTCACAACGGACCTCTACGACGAAAAAGCAGATTGGCACCCCGGCCACATCGAGCTCGCAGACAACGCCGATCTCCTCGTTGTCGCCCCGGCGACAGCGAACACGATTGCTAAATTCGCGAACGGAATTGCCGACGACACGCTCGGCGCAATTCACCTCGCTGCGCTAGCCCCACTTCTCATTGCGCCGGCAATGAACGGGAAAATGTGGAAGCACCCTGCGACGCAGAAAAATGTGGAGACTCTTCGCGAACGTGGTGCTGAATTTATCGGCCCCGAGGAGGGGCTCCTTGCCTGCGGCTACGAAGGCATTGGTCGACTCTGGCCCGTCGACGGTATTGAAGAACGGATCGAAACATTACTCGCTGCGAAGTAATGCGCTTTCTCATCACTGCCGGCCCCACCCGGGAACCGATTGACCCGGTTCGTTTTCTCTCCAATCGCTCTTCGGGTAAAATGGGATATGCACTCGCCGAAGCGGCTCTCACGAGAGGGCACGAGGTATGTCTTGTCTCCGGACCTGTATCGCTCCCCTTTCCCGAAAAAGCCGAAGTATGTTCTGTGGAAACCGCAGTCGACATGTTCGCCGCAGTTGAAAAGGCGATCACAGAAGTGGATGTCGCCATTTTCTGCGCCGCCGTATCCGACTATCGTGTGAAGGAGGTTGCCGATCAAAAAATCAAAAAGAATGCCGACGAGCTGACCCTGACGCTTGTCAAAAACCCGGATATCCTCGGCAGTGCACGCGGCGAATTCGGATTTGAAGGCTACCTCGCAGGCTTTGCTGCCGAGACGGAAAACCTGGCAGAAAACGCTTGGAAAAAAATGCGAAGAAAAGGCTGCGATCTTCTCGTCGCCAACGACGTGAGCCGTTCCGACATTGGTTTTGATCAGGATGAGAATGAAGTGCGCCTCTTTTTCTCCGACGGGCGGCAGGAAGCGATTTCCCGTCGTTCGAAAGGCGCAATCGCCGCTCGAATCATTGAGGCGATTGAGCGCGAGGTGTAAGCCTCACTTTTTGGGCTTCTCGCGAACTTGTACGGCTTCGAATTTCGGAAGCTGCTCACGCTCTTTTTCCCAACCATCAGCCACCTCGTCTTTTACAGTCCAGATCGTGAGGTCGTCGATTTCGATCTTGCCCCCTCTCGGGCCAGCAACCCCGATGCCGGAACCTCCGCTTGGCGCGGGCTCTTTAATTACCTGATGTTTTGCATATAGCTTCGGACTATCGTTGATCGCAATAACAAACTCATCGCCTTTGAGAGAGGCGGTAATTTTCATCCAATCGCCGGGTTTGTAATGAGGGGATGCATCCTCAGCAACCTTGAGAGATTCGTAATCGACTAGCAGAGTGACACCCTCTTCTTTGCTGAATCGCAGTCGCACAATGTGGTGCCCGAACTCAACAAAGGGCACGATGGTCGTCTCTTCGCCATCGAGAAAGCGGATCGAAAACTGCGCCACGCATTCAGGTGGTGTCGCGGGGATGCTGAGTCGTGGTTCGAGGCCGCGGTGATGAGTTTTTTTTGACCGATATTCCGCTGAGGAGGGAATGCCGGAAAGCACGCCTCCTGCGATTTTCCACCGCGTGCCCTGACGCGCCTGCCACGTTGATTTAGGCAATTGGTAGACGGGACGCTCGAAATCTTCCTGAATCACCACTTCATCGACAACCGCCGACCCAAAGGATTTTAAATCGGCATGCGCGGTCGAGGCGATGACAAAAAGCAGCAGGAAAGAAATTTTGAGATACATATTTCCAATATGCGAGCGGTCTGTCGTTGTGTCATAACCAAATTTCGCTGTCACAAACTTTGTCCCAACAGGGTATAGTCGGTAATCCAACCGCGATCTAAAATGAGACTGCTCCCCCTATTCTTGATTCCCCTTCTTCTTTCCACCACGATCCGTGCTGATGAAAAGGTTCGCCAGTTACTCACAGAAGGTGGTGGAGCGATCGATTTCGGAAAGTCTGTTCCCGGAAAGATCGACATCACGAGCGATGACGCGTTCCCACTAATTCAAGATACAAACGGCTCTGTGGTGGCCGCAGCGGGAACCCCCGGAAAAGGTCGTGTTGTCGGATTCACCCACGGTGGATTCCTCAAGCCGGGCACCCTTCTGGAGCAGGAATCGGTAAAGAATTTCGTTCTTAACTCGATACGCTGGGCCGGTCGCGGTGCCAGTCCAAATGTCGGAGTGCATCCGGGAATTGCAGGCCTGGCTGACATTCTTTCTGAAGCAGGTTTCGACGCGCAAGCCTATCCCCCCGAGGAAATGCGTGATCACAACCCGACCGTCTACTGCCTGATCGGTCATGAAAATCTGGAAGATGGCGAAATCGTTCGCCTGTTTGAATATGCGAATGACGGAGGTGGTCTCGTCATCTCGACAACGCCCTGGGCTTTCAAAAAGAAATACGACCCGTTTTCGACCTTCCCGGGAAACCAGATTTTTTCTTCCGCAGGAATGCAGTTTCTCGCTGACGGCTACGCGAAAAAGGAAGGGCTGACAATTGGTTCGGGCAGTTCATCGCCTCCGAGCCAGCCGACGACCAAGCCGGAAATGACGCGGACTCCTCCGGGAAACAGCAAAGGTCGCGGAAAAGCGGTCGAAGCGGCGAAAAAACTGGTCGAGCAACACAAATCGCTGAGCGGTTCCGAATTGGTAGGCCTGATCAGAGATCTGGAGAGCGCGAAAACGCTCTCAGGGACAGGCTTGGCTGAATTTCTCGAGCAGCTGAGATTATTGAATATGGAAGTCGGCCCCATCATTCCGACCAAAGAAAATCCAGTGGTGCCCAGCCAGAACGCGCTCGTCGATGCGGTCATCGGCCTGGAAACGCATTTCAACGAAAATACTCCTGCAGGAACCATGTATGCGATTCCCGCCGCTTCCGACTACCCCGGCGAAGTTGACGAAGGGGCAGAACGCGTCAGCCACACCTTCACCATGAGCGGGGTCTACAAAGGATGGCTCGAAGGACGCAACGCCGGCGGCTGGGCCGCGAAGGAAATGCGTCCGACCGGAATCTATGCGCCACCAGGAGAAGTCGTGACGGTGACCTTACCGGCCCGTCTTGCCGGCGAAAGTTTTGAAATTGTAATCGGCTCCTACAACGGGCACCTGCGAAACCGCGACAGCTGGCATCGATATCCGGACTGGCAGGTGAAGGTGCCAGTAGCCAGCCGCGTCACTGAAGCGTCCAGCGGTCTTGGCGGACTGGTCACGATTCGAGTTCCACGAGGCGCTGACTACGAGGAGATCCCCGTGACGATCGAAGGCGGAATCCGAGCCCCTCTCTACGAGCACGGAAAAACAGATCTCCGTGAATGGAACGACACGATCCGTAAATACCCTGCCCCGTGGGCAGAAATCGCCAGTGATCGCATGATCGTAGCGATTCCCAGCGACTACATTCGAAAGGTTTCGGATCCTGACGAGGTCATGGAAATCTGGAACGGTATCATCGACACAGCGGCCGTACTCACTCAGGTTGACCGCAACAACTACCGAGCAGAACGCATCATATTCGATCGCCAGACCTCAGCAGGATCGATGCACAGCAGCTATCCAGTCGCTGCTCATCTCGGTGGAAGCGCCGAGCAGGCGGTAGATTCCAAAACCTTAAAGGACGGAAACTGGGGCTTTTTCCACGAATACGGGCATAACAATCAACATAACCTCTGGTCTCTGCCGGGAACTGGTGAAACCACCTGCAACCTCTGGTCGGTCTACATCTACGAGGAATATATCGGAAAAGATCGCGATGAAACGCATTCCGCGATTCGTCCCCTGAATCGGAAACAACGTCTGAATGCTTATTTCAACAACGGCGCAAAATTCGCGGACGAATGGTCAGTCTGGGTCGCGCTGGAGACTTACTTGATGATTCAGGAAGAATTTGGCTGGGAGCCGTTTCAGAAAGTTTTCGATGAATACAACAATCTCGATCCCGACGATCGCCCCAAGGGACAGCAGGAAATTAATGATCAGTGGGTCATTCGCCTATCGAAGGCCTGTGGTATGAATTTGCAGCCCTTCTGGGCGACGTGGAATCTACCGATGACCAGCGGTGTCGAGCGTTCTTTGAAGAGCCTGCCGGTATGGGAAGAACACCCGGTGAAGCGATGGGCAAAAGAGGGGTAAACTCCTCCCCTAGTCCATTTTGATCCGATTCTTCACCATCTCCCCGAAACTTCCTTTTTCTTTTCTCTACCGAAAGAGTTTGAAAGCCTCTCCTTTTCTGCCATCCTCCCAAGGCCCTTTTTGAAAAAGCGGGGCCAGATCCGACCTGCCAAAATCAGCAATGGGAAGCGACACAAACGGAAGAGAACGGAAGCCAGCGATACTCGCGCTGGAAGATGGAACTGTATTTGAGGGAATCGGGTTCGCTGCGGCGACAACGCAGACCGGTGAAGCTTGCTTCAACACTTCAATGACCGGGTATCAGGAAATCCTGACCGACCCGTCCTATCGCGGGCAGATCGTCACGATGACTTGTCCGCTGATTGGAAACTACGGAGTCAACGAAACGGATCCGGAAAGTTCGGCTGTTCACGTCCGCGGATTCGTGATCGAGGAACTTTGTGAAATCCCGAGCAACTGGCGCAGTGACCAATCATTGCATGAATACCTCGCCGACGCCGGCGTTCCGGGAATCGAGGGAGTCGATACACGCGCGCTGACAAAGCGCCTCCGTGAGGCTGGAGCGATGCGCGCAACACTCTGCACCGATGGCAGCCTCGACGCGGAAGGTGCAGTCGCTGCTGCAAAAGCGGCTCCCCCCATGGAGGGTTCCGATTTTGTGAAGGAGGTTACTACTTCCGAAACCTACCAGTGGGATCCGGAGAGTAAGTTGAGTCGCGAGTGGACGATCGTGAACGCTTCTGTCGACGAGACTCTCGAAGAGGAAGACGGCGAAATGTATCGTCCTCTCTCTGATCCGAAATATCGCATCGTAGCATACGATTTCGGGATCAAGCGCAACATTCTGCGTAGCCTGCGTCAGCACGGCTTTGAAGTCGAAGTGGTCAATTCCCGCACGCCTGCCTCGGAAGTGCTCGAACGGAATCCAGACGGAGTTTTTCTTTCCAACGGTCCCGGTGATCCTGCTGCGCTCGACTATATTCACAGCGAGGTCAAACAGATCATCGACAAGAAACCAGTTTTTGGCATCTGCCTCGGGCATCAGGTGCTGGCCCACGCCTTTGGCGGAAAAACCTTCAAACTCAAGTTCGGACACCGCGGAGGAAATCATCCGGTGAAAGATCTTCGGTCAGGGAAAATTGCCATCACCTCTCAGAACCATGGATTTGCTGCCGACGGCGATGCACTTCCCAGCCACATTGAGGTGACGCACATCAATCTCAACGACGATACCGTCGAGGGAATGCGCCACCGCGACTATCCCGTTTTCTCCGTCCAATACCACCCTGAGGCCGCACCTGGCCCAAGCGACGCTTCGTATTTCTTCGAAGAATTTGCTAATCTCATTGATCAAACACACTAACTCGTAGTAAAAACAGAACAGACATGGCAACTATTACCATTTACGTCCCGGATCAAGAACCCGTCGCATACGACCTCGACGGTTACGAGCAGCTCACTGTTGGCCGCAGCGAAGGCGCTGACATCATTCTCAATCACGATTCCCTTTCGGGATCCCACGCTGTCCTTCAGAACACCGACGGATCTCTTTC